>JAEEGK010000040.1_pt1 | contig 263078 bp, 202 predicted proteins | sample 8958771 | NCBI WGS metagenome assembly JAEEGK01 (sample SAMN16246547, study PRJNA631951) | gut metagenome | biome: gut microbiome; feature: rumen; material: SC-attached | host: Bos | place: Iran: Karaj | collected 2018-10 | reverse complement strand
CCTTACACTTTGATTTTTCCAACCTCGATTTCCTTGCGCTGTAGATTTTTTCTTCCCAACAATTTTCGTACAGCCGAAAATAGCGAATTTTGCAAACCGCTGACAATAAGCGTCTTAATTTTCGGGGACAATTTTCCATTCCGTAAAAGCTATCATATTACCGTGTAAAAGCTATCATTTTGTGTTGTTAAAGCATAGCTATTACATGGTAAAAGCTATCTAATTACAACGTAAAAGGTGCCTTATTACATTCCGGGAGCTATTTCCGCATGAAAAAGTGCATAAAAAAGCACCGTAAGATACTCTATTTTGAGTTCCCTGACGGCACTTTTCATTTTGACACTTTGTAAACCAAAACACTTCCAAACATATCAAAGTGTCAAACACTTGTATATTTTTCACTTTTCTTTCTTCAATCTTTCAACTTTTCAATTCTTCAATTCTTGTTGTTACCTCCCACAGATCCCACAGATGACTCAGATTCGTGGATATATAACTTAATGACGTTAAATTTTTCACTTTTCACTATGAGCGTAGCGAAGCCATAATCCCCGTGTAATGCCCATATAATCATTCATTAATGTTTAATTTGTGGATAATTACATGGCCATTATATGTTATGCACAAAAAAGTCTCACTGCGCGGCTAATTCGTAAAATTTGCATAATTCGTAGTTGCTAATCCGTTCGGCTTTTATGTGGGAATAGAATATATCCCTTACAATCCCTTGCAATCTGCGTGGAACCAACAACGGATTACGGATTTCGAATTATTCGTCAAGGAACAATCTGTGCCATCTGCGAAGGTTTAGCTAGACGAAGTCAAATCTGTGGGAAATAAATAATCTTTTTCAATCCCTTTCAATCTGTGTGCGAAAAATATATCGCTTTCCATCCTTTCCAATCTGTGTGGGAAAAATTCATTTAGGGATTTGGCACGAAAATGATATTGATATTTTATTTTTTATCCAAACTATTTTGTCAATTCACGAAATAATTGTAATTTTGCATTTGCTTTGCAATACTTGTATGTCAAATATGAGGCAAAGCGCCACATAACATAAAAGCGTCAACGATGCTTTGTACTGGTCGGGCTGTGGAAGGCCTCAGATAGCAGGACAAACTTGATGTGATACCTGCATTTTATGTATATTGTGGCAACGACTCTCTATATCAACTAACAATGCTCTCTCAGGGTATCAGTGAGCTACTAACCTCAAAAGGTAAAAGGATAAATGAAGAAATTTTTCATTGCCGCACTGTGCGGCATGCTTGCGTGCATCAGTACGCAGGCGCAACCGGTGCTGACGCACGAGAGCAACGGAATGCTCGAGGGTGACTTCACCAGGCATGGCATCGAGTTCTTTGATGCCGGGCAGGGAGGCGAAGACCTCCTTTGGGAATACCCCATAGAGTTTATTGATAACCACGAAACGGAGATTAATGTCGGAGTGGATTTTCTCGGTGTCTATCGCATGACAGACGACACTCATGCGGAGTTCTATATTGAGAAAGCCGACAGCACAACGGGCACCACGACATGGCAGCAGTTCCAGTGTCGCGAGGAGAGTCCGCTGAGCAAGACCGATTATGTCAGTCCGCTCCTGCGCATAAAGTACCCCTTCGAATACGGCGACAGCATAGCAAGGCCGTTCCATGGCGAAGGGGTATATTGCGGTGATCACCACTTTATCAAGCGCGGAGCCACGACGGTCATGGCAGACGCCACTGGCTCGTTGGTGGTGGACGAAGGCGACACCTTGCGCAACGTGCTGCGTATATATACACTGAAGTCTTATTCCATCTGCATGGACATGAACCCTGCCGCACTCGACACGGCGAAACTGCGTCAGGTGATAGAGGAAACCTACGAGTGGTATGCACGCGGCAACCGCTATCCTGTGCTGCAGACCAAGACGAGTACGAGCTACGACAATATGCAGGTTCTCGGCACAAAGCGCACGGCATACTGCTGTCTGCCGTCAGACCTTCTGTCTCTAAACGACAGCGTAAACCGTGAGGTGCAGCGCAAGGACTCGACAGCCGAAGCCCAGCGTGAGGCGGCAAACCGTGACATCATACACTACAAGGCAAGCGTCAACAGCGGTGTGATAACGCTTGACTACGACCTTGATGCACCTGCACACATTGTTACGCTCGTGGCTGATGCCTTCGGCATGACGTACCGCCGCGCGGAGTGGACACAGCAGGATGGCAGCGGCTACACACGCCGCATAGACTGCAACGGACTGAGGAGAGGGACATACATTCTATATATTAACGTAAACGGGAGGATATACAGTGAAAAGGTTAGTTTGTAAGTATAGCGTGAAGAGGATTTGTTGTGTAGTGATGTTGCTGTCTATTGCAGAATTTGCATTTGCGGATGACACCAACGATACTAATATAGATAGTCAATTTCAATTAATACCACAAACACTCGCTCCAAAGGCACCAAAATCTGCGGAACTGGTAAAACACATAGACTACCCCGTCAGTAAATACACAGGTGTACCAGACATTTCCGTGCCGTTATACACTATAAATGCAGGAACATTGTCTATACCAATTTCACTCAATTATCACGCTTCAGGCATAAAAGCCAATCAGGAAGCAACATGTGTGGGATTAGGATGGAACATGAATGTTGGCGGCATAATAACAAGGACTGTTGTTTGTGAGGATGACTTAGGAGAATTTGGTGGAAACGATAGAGTACATGGCGGATTTATAACAACTCCGACATTACGAGATAATACAGTATTCGATGAGAACAAAGATTTTTGGTGGTTTGATGATGGTGAGTCGAGAGTTGATTCAGAACCAGATATTTTTTATTTCAGTATCCCTGGTGCAAATGGAAGATTTCTCTTTTCTGTAAAGGATAATGGAGACATTGTTCCTGTCTTGATTGACAAAGAGAAGGCAAACGTCAAAATAGAAGTACTATTGAATTCTTGTTCATTTGAAATCTATGATGAAGGTGGTAATAAATATGAATTTTCGTCTCAAGAACACACACGAACTTTTTATAGAAGTGGACCTTGCTATAAAGAGGGGGATGACGAAATAATTGCAGGTGCTGGCACAAATTTTACTAATGGTGGATACTTCAATAATGGTGGACAAATATTTCCAAATACAAACCAAAATTATTACATTTCTAGTTGGTACCTGAGTAGAATAATCAGTCAGACGAATGATACAATAGATTTTGAATATGAAGAAGAAACGTATCAGTTACCTGTTCAAGAAAGTTGTAATCGCTATAATATAGTATCAACAACAATATTAAGCAATAATCCGAGTTTTGGAAATACTGTTAATGGTGGGTTGCCAAACCATAATTATCCTCAATATACTCAGACCAAAACACTTATAGACTCTCAGAGACTAAAAGCAATATCGTGGAAACATGGATACATTGATTTCTCATATTCGGGCAGAGAAGATATTCAGAAATATGGTTCATGGCCTTCATCTCAGAAACTTGATAACATAAAAATTTTAGACACGCACAATTCCACATTGCACAATTACAAATTCTCATACTCCTATTTCAATGATGGTTGTATGGGGACAAACAAGCACGTATTCAAAAGACTAAAACTTTTGAATGTGTGTGATGTACTTCAAGAAAACGATGGATATTCTTTTGATTATATCCAAGGTACTCTTCCTGCAAAGAATTCAAGAAACACTGATTTCTGGGGATATTATAACGGTGCCAACTATAAAGAAAATTATTATTCAGCTGCTATCGTGGATGGTATAATTTATGAAGGAGCGAAAAAAGAAACAAACTATAGTTGTATGAGTATCGGAACACTTAATACGATTACTCAACCTACTGGTGGAAAAGTACGATTTGAATATGAAGCCAACAGCTTCTTTGAGGCAGACTTCGTCACGTACAAGAAATGCAAAGGAGATTTAAGGTGCTTTTATGGGAGTTACGATGATTATAATGCCATCGATAATGAATATGAAGATGATATGGATTCGCCTGATGAAAACCTACATAATACAAGTTATTGTGAAGAACAAGCAGATACTGTTATACTAACAGAAAAACAAAACATAAAATTCTATTTTGACTATTCTTGTGTGTCAGTCAAAGACAATAGGATGTATATAGAAGGAAATATCGGAGAACCACAGTTTAGCATTTTCCAATTAAACGATGATGGTACAAGGACTAGAATGAAAAATTTTTATGTAGAGAAATTGGACTATAATAATAATTGGCACACAACGGAAAATGCGACAATAGAACTACCTGCAGGAAGATACCTTTTTTACGCGTGTTCAAGAGAATACAATGTAGAGTGTCATTTTCAGTATGAATATTGTGAAATTGACCACATATACAATCAATATCATGATGGCGGAGGTTTGAGAATAAAAAAAATATCGAGTGATAATACGATTAGTTACACCTATGATGGTGGCAAACGACTGATATTACCTACGTGCTCATATTTTTATGGAAATAATATAACAGATCATCTTGGACGTAAAAAAGCAGAAGCTGTTTATCTAGTTCAAACATCAGATTGTACCCATACGCTTTCTACGCTGAAAGGTGGAAATACGTTCGGATATGACGAAGTGACAGAAACATTTGGAGATGGCAGTAGCAAAATATATTCTTTCCACAATGAAACGGAAATTGTGGACGGTAATGTACACAGACATACAAATGTGGATTATAGCAACGGATTATTAGAGGGTATAACGTGTTACGATAGTAATGGAGTCGAAGTCTATGAACAAACCTTTAGTTATGACAATGTTTTGTCAAAGGATACTGTATTTGCTTTCTATTATTTGTCACAAGCTACATATCTTATATATTACCAATATAATGTCTATTGGCCTGTTTTGTCTTATACCCACACGCAGACATTTCATAATGGCACAAATGATTGGGTAGAAGAGAGAATGACGTCTTATGATGACAAACTGAGAATTGTAAAGGATTCTGTCCTCATGCGAAACACTGGCTATTCTATACATCATAAGTATGCATCTGATGTTATACCATATATGCAGAATAGAAATATGATTTCTCAACTATCGGAAACCTTTATGACGAAAAATGGAATGGTAGTAAAAGGGAAAAAGATAGATTATGATTTTGTCTATACCTCTAACGATAGCATCATACTCCCACACAGAGAAAGTCTTTTAGAAACCGACAATCCTTTGACTCTTGCAAACTATTCGCAAGCCTTCAATGTAAAAGTTGCACGTTCTGAATACACAGCGCATGGTAATCCCATGCAGATTTCTACAGATGCTGGTCATACGGTGTATCTGTGGGGGTATAAGGATACTTACCCTGTCGCTGAGATAAAGAATGCAACATTTGATGTCGTCAAGAATTTACTCGGGGAAAGTTTTATCAGGACACTCTGCAATGCAGCAGAGCCGCCAATATATCACCTGCAACAGTTAGGAAAAATAAGCAATCTATTGCCGGATACACAAGTAAAAATCTTTACCTACGACCCTCTCAAAGGACTGCAGTCAACGATAGCTCCGAACAAATATGCAGAGAGTTATGACTATGACAACAGTGGTCGTCTGATACGTTCAAAGGAAAACGGCAGGACTGTCTCGGAGTATGAGTACAACTACCGCAAACAATGATGACAGTAGACATGGATTTTACGAACACAGATTCAACCGATTGGACAGATAGACATTTACAGACAATCTGAGAAATCTGTGTATATCTGTGGGAGACTAACAACAATTAATGAAAAAACAATGAAACATTTTGTAATTACGATAATAATTAGTACCTTTGCACTCGGTGATGCCCTTGCACAAAGCCTAGATCAGAACTTTATAGCGACGAAGAAGATGATCAATGCGCAGGGCGGCTACATAGAGTCGGTGCAGTACTACGATGGACTGGGATACCCGACCATCATCGCCACCACCACGGGAACGGACGGCAGTACATCATACAGCCTGACCACCTACGATGGTAAGCGCAGGGAAGAAAAGAAATATCTTCCCGTGCCGATAGGCAACGGCATGAACTACCTTTCACCTGAAGATATAATAAGCGCGGCATCATCGTTTCATTCCGACGGCTTCGGCTATACACAGAACCACTACGACGCGCTCGACAGGGTGACCAAGACAGACCTGCCCGGACATGAGTGGAGGGAAAACGACAAGGCCAACGGCACGGAGTACTCCGCCAACACTGCAGAGGACAAGGTGAAGCACTATGAGGCACCATGCGGAGTAAACTCACTGACGAAGCCTGAGAATACAGGCTACACATACTACCCGGCCGGCACGCTGCGCAAGGAGACCACCCATGATGCCGACGGCAAGACGGTGACGACGTTCACCAACCTCTTCGGAGAAAAGGTACTGGAGCGCACGGCGGCGGGCGATACCTACTACGTGTATAACGACCTTGGACAATTGCGCTACGTGCTTACGCCAAAGTATCAGAGCGAAAAGAAAAAAGAACTTGATGCCTACGAGTACCGTTATGATTATCGTGGCAGGGTGGTGAAGAAGATTCTCCCCGGATGCAGATACACTCAGTACTGGTATGACAAGGCCGACCGCCTGCTGTATGTGCAGGATTCCACGCTGAGGGAAAGAGGAAAGTATCGCTTCATGCTCTACGATGCACTGGGAAGGCTGTGCGTGCAGGGACTGTGCGACAACTGCAAGCGCAGCAGCAACGACGGACTGATGCCAAAGGTAAAAATAGACCCGACCCGCTCGGGCGTGTGCGGAACGAGTTACATACTCGATACGCAGTATGCCAATACACTGCTTACCAACCCTACGCTGGAGGTTGCGAACTACTACGACAACTACAACTTCACCACTGGTGCCGGCAGTGGCGTGATGATGGGAGGACTGAAGCCAGACCTCAGTCTCACGGCCAAGGAATACATGGTTGGCTACCAGACAGGCTCTGTAATAGCCACGACCGACGGCAGTTACATTGCCACGGTGCAGTGGAACGACATCAAGGGCAATCCGCTCGGACACAAGACACGCTATCCCAATGGAGTGATAGAAACGGGAAACTCTGAGTTCACCTTCACCAACAACGTAAGCGAGGCGGAACTGCGACTGAGCAACCTTTACGGTGGCGACATTGTAATGAATGAAGCAAACACCTACAGCAACGTCACAGACCAACTGACAGGCACGGAGATAAGACTGAACCACGGTGCCGGTGAAACTCTGACGAATGTCGGCTACACCTACGACCAGCTCGGCAGACTGACCGGCAGGACAAGACAACTGAACAGCGACGCTGGCAGCAGCACTGTGAACTACGCCTACGACATGCGAGGGTGGACACGCGAGATAAGCACCACAGACGGATTCATGGAGCAACTGCTGTATCAGGATGCCACGACACCATGCTACAACGGCAACATAAGTGCCATGAAGTGGAAGAACAGCAACGTCAAGGAATGGATTCAGTCATTAGACTATATCCGTGGCGACGTGAATGGAGACGGCAGTATAACAATGGCTGATGTCAACATGGTGATGGACTATTACTTTGCGGTGGACAAGCCGAGTGACTTCAACTTTGCAGCTGCCGACGTGAATGGTGATGGCTATGTATCCATGTCTGACGCCAGTATGATTTCTAACATGTACCTCCGTGGAGTGAGTGTAGCTGAATGTCAAGTTTTTACAGAAAAACTGAACATAAAGGACAATCAAAATGTTACACGCGGCTATGATTTTAGCTATGATGGAGCAAACCGACTGACAACATCTATATACTTAGAAGAAAGGGCGGATGACATTGACCCGATACCAGAACCGAATTACAAGGAGTATTGCATCTATGACCCTAACGGCAACATAACAAAGATGGTGCGTCATGGTAAAGATCCGAACGGAAACTACGCAGCCGTTGATAACCTCGCCATGACCTACACAGGCAACCAACTGTCGAAAGTGAAGGAGAATACATACAATATCACCGCCGAGGGTAGCACAGACTTCAAAGGACAAAGGTATCAAGATATGCACTGTACCTACAATGGTGTCGGCTCGCTCACCAGCGATGAAGGAAGAAATATAGCATTGATAGAATACGACAATATGAACAACCCGAGCAGAATACAGTTTACTAACGGCAACGTGACGAAGTATGTTTACTCCGCCACCGGCGAGAAACTGCGCACCATCCACCAGACAGCTGCGCCGAATATCACCGTGGCTATGGGTACAGCGTATGAACTGACAGCATCGGAACTGTTGTATGAGGATGTTACGGACTACTATCTTGGCGGCAAGTTGACTGTGAAGAACGGTCGTATGGACAAGTATTTCTTCGATGGTGGATATGCGCAAGCTACAGTTGATGAAGCAAATAATTCAGATAATTTTGCATTCTTCCACTATAACTCCGACCACCTCGGCAACGTGCGCGAGGTGATAGACGAGAAGGGCGACGTAGTGCAAATAACGAACTACTATCCTTTCGGCACGCCATACAGTGCGGAGGATTTCGCTACGCATAATCCCGACCAGCAGGACCACAAATATAACGGCAAGGAGTTCGACACCACGCATGGATTGAATACCTACGACTATGGTGCAAGACAGTACAATTCCCTTGTCGGCAGATGGGACAGAATGGACCCGTTGTGCGAAAAATACTACTCCGTCAGTCCGTATGCATATTGTGCGAATAATCCAGTGAAGTATGTGGATCCGGATGGAAAAGATTATGATGTTTATTATGATGGTGCGTCTATAACCATTAGAGCAATGTATTTTACTGATGAGGCATCTGCAGAGTCTGCAAATAATGCGGTAAAATTCTGGAACGATTTGAATGGACAATATACAATGGATGGGTTACCTGTAAAGTTTGATTTTACTGTATCTGTTGTGACATCAGCGGAAATACCAGAGGGGGTCAAGGCTGAGAGTTATATTAGAGCCAAAGTTAATGCGAGTGAATCAGCTAACTCCTATTTATTAGGAGATTTTGATAATCCTAACAAAAATGGTGAAACTTTAGGTGGTCGTCTTGTTAAAGTAAAAAATGGAAACGCAAAAACACGAACGGGAGCGCATGAAATAGGTCATACTGTTGGATTACAACATTCTGATTCGGGCCTGATGACTGCCGCATCCAGTGACCCTAGAAGATCTGATCACGTAAATAAAAAAGAGATAAAAACCATGATAAAACGAGCTGTTAAAGGAAATCCAGAGAAAGATGTAGAGGGCAATCCTGCAGGAAAAGGCCATTTTCATAACAACTCAAATAACCCGAACTTGAAATTCAAGTATAAGATAAATAAAATTGAGAAATGAGAATCCTATTTATATTCTTTTCGTTAGTTTGTACCATTATTAATTGTTTTGGACAAGATAATTACGGAACAAAGTTTTATAATGTTGATGGTTCGCAGAATGCGTATTTTATCGACACAATACGGATAGATAGTCTAGCTATAGTCAGATCTTCAAAAAACGGGCAATTCTTTGCAATAAGGAATCCGAATAAAAAGAGTTTGAAAGGTAAAATTTGGAATTTATCTAACGTATACCTTTATAATACAGAATGTTTCGGAAGTTGGTGTTTGAGGGATATGCCTGTCACGGCTATTCCCGATGAGATTTATGGAACTAGCCTAAATGGTGGAGTTCTACTTGATTATTATCCTTCTTCAGAAAGTACATCTTACCAAATTGTAAATAATTATCAAACGCCAAAATATTATTGGCTTGTTATGATTAGAGGTGATGCTTATAATTTTCTTACAGTACGAAGTGTCTTTGACAGTGGGCGTAAACTTATAAAATTCAAGAATGAGAAGGCTTATTACAAATTGTTGATACCCATATGGGAAAGAGCCAAATAAACATTTATAGAATACGACGATATGAGCTACCCTAAAGCGAAAGTTTCATTTGCCCTTACGGGCAGAAATCCATCAAGAATCTTTTTAATAATCTCAGGCTCTATGAGCCGGAAATATTTCTGAGCCGACAGGCTCCAAAGATTGTCCTGATGATTCTCTATGATTTCTGCTCCGAAGGAGCATAATAAAAGTATAAAAGCCAGCTACACCATCAAACGGCGCGGCTGGCTTTTTTCTTCTGTGTGAATACTATTCCCTTTGTTATAGCGTTTATTCTATAGTTGGCACTCCGTACAACGCAGAGGATTGTGCCACATATAACCCTGACAAGCAAAACCACAAATACAACGGCAAGGAGTTTGACACCACGCATGGCTTGAATACCTACGACTACGGTGCAAGACAGTACAATTCCCTTGTCGGCAGATGGGACAGGATGGACCCGCTGTGTGAGAAATACTACTCCGTCAGTCCGTATGCGTATTGTGCAAATAATCCTATTTCATTTGTAGATGTTAATGGTTGCGATAGTGTATATTATCAAGAGTGCGGAAACGAACTTTTACGTATACCGAGCCAAGGTTCATATAATTTTGTTATAAAAACAACTCAAACAACTAATCAGATGTACGCTGATTCAAACCCGGAACAAAAGGGAATGAGTAATCCAATTTCCCCACAGGCTGCATATGAAACAGCAAGTAAGATTGCAAGCGGCAATGTTAATGGTCCTCATATGAGCAACGTTACACAATTGGGTTCTGATGATGAAATGTCAGCAATGCTGAATAGTATAGAAGATGATGGAACAGGAGGTACATCTCCTAAAAACAATAGAGAATATTCTGGAAATTTCACCTTAAATGGTGTTCGTGCAAATCCTCCTGGAGATGTCGGCAATCCTGCAATAAACAAACCGTTGGCAACAAAAACAAAACGTAATCCTGATTACCATAGTCATGCAAGTGGACGTGCGGCTTTAAGTAAAGGTGTGGCTTTTTGGCAACAACCACCAACAATTCAGGATATAAATACTGCTCCTCATAAAGAATTTGTAGTAGGAGCAGGAAATGGTATAATATATATATACGACAATAAAGGTGTTTTTGCAACGATACCTGCTTATATTTTTAGATAGAATGACATGAGAAAGAAATTATTATTATTATTATTATTTATATACAGCGTTAACGCGTCTGCAATAGATAACCATACTCTTGCAAGATGCTACATTGACATTCTCAGCAAACTATATAAAGATTGTCACTTTTCTTCTTGTCATAATGATTCTTTGTTTTATAACATAGAAGAAGATTCTCTGTTAGAAAAACAAATATTAATTCATGTGAAAAATAAAAAGATAAAAAAAGCAATACCGTCAGAAGGATGCTCGTTTTATGCTATATTTTCTCCTACAATCGAAAAAGATAGTACAATCGTTTTCCCTGTGAGAAAAATGATGGTGAGAAGTTATGTTGCTTCAACTATTAGTACAGAATTCTTTCTATACAGGAAATGTAAAAATGGCTTTAGACGAATAGCAACAATTTCAGAAGAAGCAGAAGATGTTACAAATGCAGACGCCTACTTGGATCAATATGCGGAGATATTGGAATCTTTGTCTAAAGCAAGGGCGTCCATGAATGATACCGTTTATTATATATTCAATACGGATTCGATAATGGAAAAACTAATTGATGATATAACTCCACCTTACATATTAAATGATTTGCCTCCCAATGGTGAATCTCTATATTTGTTGAATCCCCCCACAGTTCAAAAAGATGGCAGTGTCGTTTTCAATATAGGTACAGCTGGCCGTTCAAACGAGAAAATAATCATTGGTGGTCGTGATACCTTTGTGTTTAGAAAGTCAAGAGGAAAGCTAAAATTGATATCAGTGATGAAATCTGGTATTTAACTTCAAGATCAGCGAACTAGGCATCAACAATGCGAATTTCTAGATGCTTAAGTACAACGGTGTAGGCTCACTCACACGTGATGACAGCCGTGGCATAGCACTGATAGAATATGACGACACGAACAATCCGAAGGCGAAAGGTTCATTTGCCCTTACGGGCAGAAATCCATTAAAATCTTTTTTGAAATCTCAGGCTCTTCGAGCCAGAAATATTTCTGAGCCGACAGGCTCCAAAGATTTTCTAAAAGTTTTTCTCTGATTTCTGCTCCGAAGGAGCATAATAAAAGCATAAAAGCCAGCTACACCATAAAATAGGTGCGGCTGGCTTTTTTTCTTCTGTGCGAATACTATTCCCTTGACAATGACATTTGTTAATTCTCGTTTCAAAAGTTTTCATACATCTCATTTACAGCAAGTAAAAAAAAGCCCTGTCACTCCCCTTCTACTCCTCTATCACTCCTCCACACAAAAAAATCTTCATACTGAAAAACCTGCCGAAAGACTTGAAACTGAAAAATAGTGTTGAAAAAATGAAAAAAAATACCAAAAAATTTGGAAATTAAAAGGAAATGTTGTAACTTTGCCGATGAAGATATATAAAAGCGGTAAACAACCTACATACCGCTTTACTTGACAGAATTATCAAAGCCAGTAATATATAGTTTAAAAAATATATTAAAACCTAAAAACTATGAAGCTGCAAAGGTTGACAGATTGCTGCAACGGTTTCGAGGCAAACCTGCTGCAGGGCCGACTGGAAAGCAATGGCATCCGGTCGTTGATTAAGAATGAGATTATGGGTGGATACCCTCCCATGAGTGGTTGTGCCGTGTTTGTGGATGACGGCGATTTGCCAAGGGCACGCCGCATCATCGGACTGGTATCTTCTGGCGAGGCTTAAAAACAAATCAGTCGTTGGGATTGAAGAAGCACGCCAGGAATTACTAACCCATACGTTAAGACATGACAATAAAAAAAAGGAGCACTCCGCATTATTGCGGAGTGCTCCTTTTTATGTATGTTTTCCTTTTATAATCAGCTGCGATACTCGAATACGCTGGAGCGTCCCATGGTGCGACGATCCATCTCTTCGCGTGAGCCGACGATAATCTTCTCAAATTCACGCAGACCTGTACCAGCCGGGATGAGGTGACCGCAAATCACGTTCTCCTTCATGCCCTGCAGCGTGTCGCTCTTGCGACGGATGGCTGCCTCGTTGAGCACCTTGGTGGTCTCCTGGAACGATGCGGCAGACATGAAGCTCTTGGTGTGGAGGGCTGCACGTGTGATACCCTGCAGTATCTGTGTAGATGTGGCAGGGATGGCATCGCGCACCTCTACGGTCTTCATATCGTGGCGCTTCAGGTAGGCGTTCTCGTCGCGGAGCTTGCGGGCGGTGACAATCTGACCCTTGTGCAGGTTCTCTGAGTCGCCAGCGTCAACGACAACCTTCTTACCCCAGATGCGGTCGTTCTCCTCAGCGAAGTCGAGCTTATCTACGATGTCGGCCTCAAGGAACGTGGTGTCGCCAGGCTCGTTGATCTGAACCTTGCGCATCATCTGACGAACGATGATCTCGAAGTGCTTGTCGTTAATCTTCACACCCTGCAGACGGTAAACGTCCTGTACCTCGTTGACGATATACTCCTGAACAGCGGTGAGACCCTTGATGGCAAGGATATCCTGCGGAGTGATGGAGCCTGCAGACAGCGGTGTTCCGGCGCGAACGGCGTCGCGGTCCTGAACGAGGAGCTGCTTTGACAGTGGCACGAGATACTTGCGCTGCTCGCCGGTCTTTGAGGTGATGATAACCTCGCGGTTACCGCGCTTGAGGGCACCCATGGTAACCTCACCGTCGATTTCTGATACGACTGCTGGGTTGGATGGGTTACGAGCCTCGAAGAGCTCGGTGACACGTGGCAGACCACCGGTGATATCACCGGCACGGCTGACGGTACGAGGAATCTTCACGAGTGTTGCACCAGTCTCGATCTTCTGACCGTCCTCCACGTTGACGTGACCGTCAACAGGAAGGTTGTATGTACCCAGCACCTGACCGTTCTTGTCGAGGATGTCGCAGGTAGGAATCATTGAGCGGTCCTTAGACTCGATGAGAATCTTCTCGGCGATACCCGTAGATTCGTCGGTCTCAGCCTTATATGTAACGCCCTCAACGAAGTCGTTGAGCTTAACCTTACCCTTGAACTCACTGACGATGACAGCGTTGAATGGGTCCCACTTGGCAATGAGGTCGCCCTTCTTCACTTCGTCGCCGGTCTTATAATAGAGTGATGAACCGTAAGGAACAGGTACGCTTGACAGCACGATGCCGGTGTTCGGATCAACGAAACGACACTCTGTCAGTCGGCTGACTACCATCTCACAATCTATCTTTCCGCCCTCTGACTCGTCAACGAACGGAACGGTACGCAGTTCATCAAACTCAAGCTTAGCCTCCTCAGTCTTACAGGTGACTGTTGCATTGGCAGCAGCACCACCGGCGATACCACCGGCGTGGAACGTACGCAGAGTAAGCTGTGTACCTGGCTCACCGATAGCCTGTGCGGCAATGACGCCGACAGCCTCACCCTTCTGTACCATGCGCTGTGTAGCGAGGTTGCGTCCGTAACACTTCTTGCATACACCCTGACGGCTTTCGCAAGTGAGCACTGAACGGATCTCGACAGACTCGATGCCGCAATCCTCGATTGCCTTGGCACGTGCCTCGTTGATTTCCTCACCGGCAGGACAGATAACCTGGTTGGTGTGTGGGTTAACAATATCGTGAACGCTCACACGTCCGAGGATACGGTCGTAGAGACTTGAGATAACGTCGTCACCGTTCTTCAGGGCTGTGCATACAAGTCCGCGCAGTGTGCCGCAGTCGTCCTCAGTGATGATGACGTCATGTGATACGTCAACAAGACGACGTGTGAGGTAACCAGCGTCGGCAGTCTTCATGGCGGTGTCGGCAAGACCCTTACGTGCACCGTGAGATGCGATGAAGTACTCAAGCACTGACATACCTTCCTTGAAGTTAGACAGAATTGGGTTCTCAATGGTTGGACGGTCGTCGGCACCAGCTTTCTGTGGCTTAGACATCAGACCACGGATACCTGAGAGCTGCTTAATCTGATCCTTAGAACCACGGGCACCAGAGTCGAGCATCATGAACACGGCGTTGAAGCCCTGGTCTGCCTCGGTCATCTCCTTCAGGAGGATGTTACCGATGTCGTTGTTAACGTGAGTCCATGTATCGATAACCTGGTTGTAACGCTCGGTATCGGTGATGAATCCCATGTTATAGTTATCGGTAATCTGACGTACCTCTTCGTTACCCTTCTTGATGAGTTCTTCCTTCTCTGGTGGAATGATGATGTCGTCAAGGTTGAACGACAGACCAGCGAGATATGCCATGCGGTAACCGAGGTTCTTGATGCCGTCGAGGAATTCGCAGGCACGTGCGAAACCAACAAGGTTGATGACGTTCTGGATGATGTCGCGCAAAGATTTCTTAGAGATAATCTCGTTGACGAAGCCTACCTCGTCAGGTACCAGACCATTTACGATGACACGACCTACTGATGTCTCTACCATGTGGCGAACCTTCTCGCCGTCGATGACATCGTTGACCATCACCTTGACAGGTGCGTGGAGATCGCACTTCTTCTCGTTATATGCAATGATAGCCTCTTCCGGACCGTAGAATGTGAGTCCCTCACCCTTTGCACCCGGACGCATCTTTGTGATGTAGTAGAGACCGAGCACCATATCCTGTGAAGGCACTGTGATAGGAGCACCGTTGGCAGGGTTGAGGATGTTGTGGCTCTGCAGCATGAGGAGCTGTGCCTCAAGGATTGCCTCGTTGGAGAGCGGGAGGTGGACAGCCATCTGGTCACCGTCGAAGTCGGCGTTGAACGCAGTACATGCCAGCGGGTGAAGCTGGATAGCCTTACCCTCGATGAGCTTAGGCTGGAATGCCTGAATACCGAGACGGTGAAGTGTAGGAGCACGGTTCAAGAGAACAGGGTGTCCCTTCATCACGTTCTCAAGGATATCATAGATGATTGGCTCGCGACGGTCAACGATGCGCTTTGCGCTCTTGACAGTCTTCACAATTCCACGCTCAATGAGCTTGCGGATGATGAATGGCTTGTAGAGTTCGGCTGCCATGAGCTTCGGCAGACCGCACTCACCCATGTTGAGCTCCGGACCTACGACGATAACTGAACGTGCAGAGTAGTCAACACGCTTACCGAGCAGGTTCTGACGGAAACGTCCGGCCTTACCCTTCAGTGAGTCAGAGAGTGACTTGAGCGGACGGTTGGACTCGCTCTTCACTGCACTTGACTTGCGTGAGTTGTCGAAGAGTGAATCGACAGCCTCCTGCAGCATACGCTTCTCGTTACGCAGGATGACCTCAGGAGCATGAATCTCCATGAGTCTCTTCAGACGGTTGTTACGTATGATGACACGACGGTAGAGGTCGTTCAAGTCTGATGTAGCGAAACGGCCGCCATCCAATGGAACGAGCGGACGAAGCTCCGGTGGAGTGACAGGAAGTATCTTCATGATCATCCACTCTGGACGGTTCTGGTCACCGTTCTCACCACGGCTGTTGCGGAATGCCTCCACAACCTGCAGGCGCTTCAGTGCCTCAGTCTTGCGCTGAACCGAACCCTCGTTAGATGCCTGGTCACGCAGTTCGTATGACAATGCATCGAGGTCAAGGTTCTGCAGAAGTACATAAATTGCCTCTGCACCCATCTTTGCGATGAACTTGTTAGGATCGGTATCCTCAAGCAGGTCGTTGTTAGGGTTGAGGTGGTTGTCAACGATGTTGATGTACTCTTCCTCAGAGATGAAGTCGAGTGCATGTGAACCGTTGAGTTCCTCTCCGTCCTCACCCTTTACACCTGCCAATGAACCTGGCTGTATGATGACATACTTCTCATAGTATATCACAGACTCAAGTTTCTTGGTAGGAATGCCGAGCAGATAGCCAATCTTGTTAGGCAGTGAACGGAAATACCAGATGTGTGCCACCGGTACAACGAGCTCGATGTGTCCGGCACGCTCACGACGCACTTTCTTCTCTGTCACCTCTACGCCGCAACGGTCGCAGACGATGCCTTTATAACGTATGCGCTTATACTTGCCGCAGGCACACTCGAAATCTTTCGTAGGACCGAAGATGCGCTCGCAGAAGAGACCGTCGCGCTCTGGCTTGTAGGTGCGATAGTTGATGGTCTCCGGCTTGGTAACCTCACCGTATGAGTGCTCCAGTATCTCCTCAGGAGATGCCAGACCGATGGTAATCTTGGTGAAGTTGTTCTTTATGCTGTTTGATTTCTTAAAAGCCATATTTTTCTTTTTGTTATATCTATAACCGATAATCTTTCATACAGAAATATTAGTCAAGCTTGATGCTGAGACCAAGACCGCGAAGCTCGTGCAACAGCACGTTGAGTGACTCCGGTATGCCTGGTGTAGGCATGTTGTCGCCCTTGACGATTGCCTCATAGCTCTTTGAGCGACCAGCAACATCATCTGACTTCACGGTCAATATTTCCTGCAATACGTGGCTTGCGCCGAAGGCCTCGATGGCCCAAACCTCCATCTCACCGAAACGCTGGCCACCGAACTGTGCCTTACCACCGAGTGGCTGCTGTGTGATGAGACTGTAAGGACCGATAGAACGTGCGTGCATCTTGTCCTCTACCATGTGGCCGAGTTTCAAGAAGTATGTCACACCTACCGTTGCAGGCTGGTCGAAACGCTCACCTGTCTCACCGTCATAGAGGTGTGTAGAGCAGTAGCGTGGCAGACCTGCCTTGTCGGTCCATTCGTTAAGGTCGTCAAGCTTGGCACCGTCGAAGATAGGTGTAGCGAACTTGACACCGAGTTTCTTACCTGCAGCACCGAGTACAGCCTCGAAGATCTGACCAAGGTTCATACGTGAAGGCACACCCAATGGGTTAAGTACCAAGTCAACCGGACGACCATCCTCAAGGAACGGCATGTCTTCCTGACGTACTACCTTAGATACGATACCCTTGTTACCGTGACGACCGGCAAGCTTATCACCTACACCGATCTTACGCTTCTTGGCGATATATACCTTTGCCATCTGCAGAACGCCTGAAGGCAGGTCGTCACCGATGGTGATGGCGAACTTGCGGCGCTTCAGCTCTGCATCAAGTATCTTGTACTTGCGGATGTAGTTGATGATAAGCTGGCGAATCATGCCGTCAATACGGGTGTCGCCGGTCCAGTTGTTAGACTGAACACCATCATACTCCAGGTTGGCAAGTATGGCTGCAGTGAACTTGCTGCCCTTGGTTACAACCTCGGCACCAGTGTAGTCTGTGATACCCTGACAGGTCTTGTCCTTGGTGAGTTCCATCAGCTTGTCGATGAGAATCTCCTTCAAGTCACCGTATTTTGCATCATACTCCTGCTCAAGTTTCTCAATGAGTATCTTGTCCTGCTTCTTTGACTCACGTGTCTTAACGGCACGAGAGAAGAGTTTCTTGTCAATTACTACACCTGAGAGTGATGGATTAGCCTTCAGTGAAGAGTCCTTAACGTCGCCGGCCTTGTCGCCGAAGATGGCGCGAAGCAGTTTCTCCTCAGGTGATGGGTCGCTCTCACCCTTCGGTGAAATCTTACCGATCATGATGTCACCTGGCTCTACGCGAGCACCGATACGGATGATACCGTTCTCGTCAAGGTCCTTCGTAGCGTCCTCAGAGACGTTAGGAATGTCGGATGTCAACTCCTCCATACCACGCTTTGTCTCTCGAACCTCAAGTGAATATTCGTCAACGTGAACTGATGTCAGCACGTCATCACGTACCACACGCTCTGACAATACGATGGCATCCTCATAGTTGTAACCCTTCCATGGCATGTAAGCTACCAGAAGGTTACGTCCCAATGCCAACTCACCATCCTCTGTGGCATAGCCCTCGGTGAGGATGTCGCCAGCCTTCACACGCTGACCCTTCTCACAGATAGGACGAAGGTCGATGGTCATGTTCTGGTTGGTGCGGCGGAACTTTGGTATGCGATACTCCTTGATAGCTGGGTCGAAGCTTACGAACTCCTCATCCTCTGTGCGGTCATAGAGTATGCGTATCGTTGTAGCGTCAACATATTCTATCACGCCTTCGCCCTCTGCGGTAATCATGGTGCGTGAGTCTTCGCAGACCTGACGCTCCAAACCTGTACCTACGATAGGTGCATCGTTGTGAAGCAGAGGCACTGCCTGACGCATCATGTTACATCCCATCAGCGCACGGTGACCGTCATCATGCTCAAGGAATGGAATAAGACCTGCTGATACAGATGCTATCTGCTGTGGTGACACATCCATGAGGTTCACCTCTGTAGGAGGTACCACTGGGAAGTCTGCATTGAGACGACACTTAACCACGTCACGGATGAAGGTACCATCGTCATTCAATGGTGCGTTGCCCTGGCCGATGATCTGATCCTGCTCTTCTTCTGCAGTGAGATATACAACGTGCTTGTTGTCAAGGTCGGTGATACCATCGTTGACCTTACGGTAAGGTGTCTCGATGAATCCGAGGTCGTTAATCTGTGCATACATACAGAGTGACGAGATAAGACCGATGTTAGGTCCTTCAGGTGACTCGATAGGACACAGACGACCGTAGTGTGTATAGTGTACGTCACGAACCTCGAAGCCTGCACGCTCACGTGACAGACCACCAGGACCCAGCGCAGAGAGACGACGCTTGTGAGTAACCTCGGCAAGCGGGTTGGTCTGGTCCATGAACTGCGACAATGGGTTGGTTCCGAAGAACGAGTTGATGACGCTTGAGATTGTCTTTGCGTTGATAAGGTCTGTAGGAGTGAACACCTCGTTGTCACGCACGTTCATGCGCTCACGGATGGTGCGGCTCATACGGCTCAAACCGATAGAGAACTGGTTTGCAAGCTGCTCACCAACGGTGCGCACACGACGGTTAGAGAGGTGGTCGATATCATCGACGGTGGCGTTGCTGTTGATGAGGTTGATGAGATACTTGATAATCTCAATGATGTCCTCCTTGGTCAGCACGCGAACATCCTTATCGGTGTCAAGTCCGAGCTTGCGGTTGATACGATAGCGGCCAACCTCACCCAGATCATAACGCTTGTCAGAGAAGAAGAGGTTGAGGATAACCTCACGTGCACTTGCCTCATCGGCAGGGTCTGCGTTACGCAGCTGACGATAGATATAGTATATAGCCTCTTTCTCTGAGTTTGAGGTATCTTTTGCCAGTGTATTGAAGATAATGGCATACTTTGATGCACTCTCCTCATCTTTCTGCACGAGGATTGTTGACTGCTCACTGTCGAGGATGTCCTGAATGTTGTCCTCGGTGATTTCTGTCTCACGCTGCATCAGTATCTCGTTACGCTCGAGAGATACAACCTCGCCGGTATCCTCATCCACGAAGTCCTCAGACCATGTACGCATGAGGTTGGCAGCAAGCTTGCGACCGATAACCTCCTTCAGGGCCTTCTTTGATACCTTTACCTCCTCGGCAAGGTCGAAGATAGAGAGGATATCCTTATCCTTTTCGTAACCGATGGCACGAAGCAGAGTAGTTACAGGAAGTTTCTTCTTACGGTCGATATAAGCATACATCACGTTGTTGATGTCGGTAGCAAACTCAATCCATGAACCCTTGAAAGGTATGATACGGGCAGAATAGAGTACAGAACCGTTAGCATGAACGCCCTGGCCGAAGAACACGCCCGGTGAACGGTGCAACTGCGATACCACGACGCGCTCGGCACCGTTGATAATGAACGTACCGTTGCTGGTCATGTAAGGGATTGTTCCGAGGAACACGTCAGAGATGATGGTCTCGAAATCAGTGTGCTCCGGGTCTGTGCAGAACAACTTCATCTTTGCCTTCAGCGGTACGCTGTAGGTCAGTCCGCGCTCCAGACACTCTTCGATGGTGTAACGTGGCGGGTCAATGAAATAGTCCAGGAACTGAAGTGTGAAATTGTTACGTGTGTCTGTAATAGGGAAGTTCTCGCTGAACACCTTGTACAGACCGTCTTTCTTACGCTCCTCTGGTGGAGTGTCCAACTGCAGGAAGTCGCGGAAAGACTGCAACTGCACGTCGAGGAAATCCGGATATGGCATCGGATTCTTCACACGTGCGAAGTTGATTCTTGATTCTGCTTTCTTGGTTGTCATGCTTTTTTAAGTATGATGTATTTATATTTGTTTTGTTCTTGAGTATGTTTCTATAACAATTACTCTCTCTAACGCTGCATCCTCTCCACACTCTCTTTGTTAGAAAAGATACGAAAAGGTTAGGAACCACCTACTTGGAAGTTCCTAACCTTATCTATTAGTAATTTAGAGGTTACCCTCTGTCTGTGCAATCAATTAAGATTGAGCTTAATTACTTCAGCTCTACCTTAGCACCAGCCTCTTCGATGGCCTTCTTGAGGTTCTCAGCCTCGCCCTTTGGCATACCCTCTTTGATGGTAGCAGGAGCACCGTCAACGAGATCCTTAGCGTCCTTCAGACCAAGACCACAAGCCTCCTTGACAGCCTTAACGACTGCGAGCTTGTTAGCACCAACCTCAGCGAGAACTACGTCGAAAGCGTCCTTCTCAGCAGCAGCCTCAGCTGCACCACCTGCAGCAGGACCAGCAGCAACAGCAACAGCTGCAGCAGCAGGCTCAATTCCATACTCTTCCTTCAGAACTGTAGCAAGTTCGTTTACTTCTTTAACGGTGAGGTTTACGAGTTCCTCAGCAATAGCTTTAATATCTGCCATTTTATTTAAAATTTTAATTTGTTTTTACTTTAATAATTGTTAAATCTTTTTTTCACGCTGCGCATAGCCCTTTTGGCCACACGTCTCGTGTTCTTACTGTGCCTTCTCGCCAATAGTCTTGAGCAGACCGTGGATGGTGCTGCCTGAAGACTGCAGGCCAGAGATGACGTTCTTTGCAGGAGACTGCAACAGTGCAACAACCTCGGCGATGAGCTCGTTCTTGCTCTTGAGTGCTGCCAGCTCACTGAGTTTGTCAGCACCAACGAAGATGCTCTCCTCAGCATAAGCAGCCTTGAGTGCAGGTGTTCCCTCCTTGTACTCCTTGAGGAGCTTGGCAGGAACGTTGGCAGTCTCACAGAACATCAGGGCTGTGTTGCCCTTCAGTGAGCCGTAAAGCTCAGAGAAGTCCGTCTCAGAAGCGTCAAAAGCCTTGATCAGGAGCTTGTTCTTGACAACCACCATCTTCACTTGCTTCTCGAAAGCCTTGCGACGCAGATTGCTTGTATCCTCTGCGTTAAGTCCCGTCACATCAACAACGTAGAAGTGAGGGTACTTCTTCAGCATCTCGCCAAGTTCGGTGATGATAGTATCTTTTACTTCTTTTTTCATTTTACAAAACTTTTAGAGTTAATCGGCTGATTTAGGATCAATCTTGATACCCTTACTCATTGTGCTTGAAATAAAGATACTCTTGATGTATGTACCCTTAGCAGCAGCTGGTTTGAGCTTGTTGACGGTAGCGATGAACTCCTTAGCGTTTCCAGCGATTGCCTCTGCGCTCATGGATACCTTACCGATAGAGGTGTGGATGATACCAGTCTTGTCAACCTTGAAGTCGATCTTACCAGACTTAACCTCCTTGACAGCCTTTGCCACGTCCATAGTCACGGTGCCGCTCTTTGGGTTTGGCATCAGTCCGCGAGGACCGAGGATACGGCCGATAGGACCAATCTTACCCATGCAAGAAGGCATAGTGATGATGACGTCAACGTCTGTCCAACCACCTTTGATCTTCTCGATGTACTCGTCAAGACCAACATAGTCAGCACCAGCTTCCTTAGCAGCAGCCTCCTGATCAGGAGTACAGAGTGCGAGCACGCGTGTCACCTTACCGGTTCCGTTTGGCAGGCTCACAACGCCGCGAACCATCTGGTTAGCCTTACGAGGGTCAACACCGAGACGAACGTCAACGTCAACAGATGCGTCGAACTTTGTCGTGGTGATTTCCTTGACAAGTGCTGCAGCCTCATCTACAGAGTAGAGTTTGCCTGTTTCAACCTTTCCGGCTACTGCTTTCTGATTCTTTGTCAGTTTACTCATTGTTTTTGAAGTTTTTTCGGTACAAACGGTGATATATCAAATCACCTCCCGGAAATGTTAATTAAAATCAGCGGATCTCAAGTTTACGAGATTTGCCTTTACTTATGCAGGGAAGTCACCCTTAACGGTGATACCCATGCTACGTGCAGTACCAGCAATCTGCTTCATGGCAGACTCTATGGTAAAGCAGTTGAGGTCTTTGAGCTTGTCCTCAGCGATGGTCTTCACCTGATCCCATGTAATCTCTGCAACCTTGTTACGGTTTGGAGAAGCAGAACCCGACTTAACCTTCGCAATCTCCTTGAGCTGCACAGCAGCGGGAGAAGTCTTGATGACAAAATCAAAAGACTTGTCTGCGTAGTAAGTAATGACAACTGGGAGCACTTTACCAGCCTTATCCTGCGTACGGGCATTGAACTCCTTACAGAAGCCCATGATGTTGATACCCTTAGAACCCAGAGCTGGGCCTACCGGAGGAGATGGATTGGCTGCGCCGCCCTTAATCTGTAACTTAAGTTGTCCAGCAACTTCTTTAGCCATCTTTGTTAATGATTAAAATTTAGTTTATATAGAAAGGTGACTGATGGAAGCATTATTTTTGTCAGTCAGCGATTCTTCAAAATTATTCCCTTATAGTTTCCTGTTAACCTTCTTTCTCAACCTGAGTGAAGTTCAGTTCGAGCGGTGTATTGCGACCGAAGATTTTCACTATCACCTTCAACGAGCGCTTCTCGTTGTTCACCTCTTCGATGACACCGCTGAAGCCACTGAATGGTCCATCGGCCACCTTCACTGTTTCGTTGACTACGAATGGAATATCTACCTCTTCAATGAGCTCCGTCTCTTCAGCGGCTCCCACCATACGGTTGATGTCTGACTGACGTACCGGTGTAGGGTTGTCGAGTCCTCCGAGGAATCCCAGACAGTTAGGCATAAAGCGCAAATCATGAGCAGTGTCACCGACCATTTCACACTCTACGAAGAGGTAACCAGGCAGTGCCACTTTCTCTTTCACCACGCGCTTTCCATTACGCATGACAGCCTGTTTCTCAATGGGCAAGAGCACCTGGGAAACATGACTGCGGAGGGTGGCATTGTGCTCACACTCCTTTTCTATGTATTCTTTGAGTTTTGCTTCCTTTCCTGTAACGGAACGCATAGCATACCATTTGAAATTTTTCTCTGCCATATCGCTCCAATTGCATTAGTTAGGATAAATAGAACTCATTACGAACCTGAACAGTGAGTCCATGCCAAAGACAACAAGTGCTATAACAAGCGAAGCAGACAGCACTACCATAGCGGAGTGTGTCAGCTGCGAGCGTGTTGGCCAAGTTGTCTTATATACAAGTTCCTCATAGCAGGCCTTGCAATAATTCACAATCTTCTTCATTATGTCTTTTTTTCTTTATTGGCACGGGAGGAAGGAATCGAACCCTCATTGACGGTTTTGGAGACCGCTTTCCTACCATTGAAAGACTCCCGTAAAAAAGTGAAAAGTGAACAGGAAAAGTGTTCACTTTTCACATTATATGTATTCCCCTAAGGGAAGAGTGTTACCGAAGATTAATCCTCGTAAACCTCTGTGATCTGACCAGAACCTACGGTGCGGCCACCCTCACGGATAGCGAAACGCAGACCTGCATTCAGAGCCACAGCGTAGATGAGCTCTACAGTGATCTCAACGTTATCACCAGGCATTACCATCTCAACACCTGCTGGGAGAGTGATCTCACCTGTGCAGTCCATAGTGCGGAGATAGAACTGAGGACGATACTTGTTGCCGAATGGAGTGTGACGACCACCCTCTTCCTTCTTCAGCACGTAGATAGAAGCCTTGAAGCGCTTGAAAGGCTTGATCTGACCAGGATGACAGAGCACCATACCACGCTTGATCTCGTTCTTGTCGATACCACGGAGAAGCAGACCTACGTTATCACCAGCCTGACCCTCGTCAAGGATCTTACGGAACATCTCAACGCCTGTTACGACAGACTTCTTATCCTCACCGAGACCGAGGAGCTCAACCTCGTCACCAACGTGGATACGGCCAGTCTCGATACGACCAGTAGCAACAGTACCACGACCAGTGATTGAGAACACGTCCTCAACTGGCATAAGGAATGGTTTGTCGAGGTCACGTGGAGGATCCTGAATCCATGTATCACAAGCGTCCATGAGCTCCATAATCTTGTCTTCCCACTTCTCAACGCCGTTCAGGGCACCGAGAGCAGAACCGCGGATGATAGGAGTGTTGTCACCGTCGAACTCATACTGGTCGAGCAGCTCACGCATCTCCATCTCAACGAGCTCCAGCATCTCCTCATCGTCAACCATGTCGCACTTGTTGAGGAACACAACGAGGCGAGGCACGTTCACCTGACGAGCGAGCAGCACGTGCTCACGAGTCTGAGGCATAGGACCGTCAGTAGCAGCAACCACGATGATAGCACCGTCCATCTGAGCAGCACCAGTTACCATGTTCTTCACATAGTCGGCGTGTCCTGGGCAGTCCACGTGAGCGTAGTGACGATTTGCTGTCTGATACTCAACGTGAGCAGTGTTAATAGTAATACCGCGCTCTTTCTCCTCAGGAGCGTTATCAATCTGGTCGAAAGACTTAACCTCAGAGAGGCCCTTCTTTGCGAGCACAGTTGTGATAGCAGCGGTCAGAGTTGTCTTACCGTGGTCAACGTGACCAATGGTACCAATGTTAACGTGAGTTTTGTCACGCTGGAAAGTCTCTTTTGCCATTGTTTTTAATTTTTTATTTGTTGTTAATTTTTTTAATGTCGTGCTTGATTTTGTTGTTCAGGCTTCGGACATCAGGAGTGATTTTTTGTTTTCACAAGTAGAGCTGTATCTGAGAGTTGAACTCAGGACCTCTTCCTTACCAAGGAAGTGCTCTACCACTGAGCTAATACAGCGTGCTTCAGTCAAAGCAACTTAGTGGAGCGGAAAACGGGGCTCAAACCCGCGACCCCCAGCTTGGAAGGCTAGTGCTCTATCAACTGAGCTATTTCCGCAGAAAAATTTTGCGAAGGCGTTGCTTCTTTGCTTATCTCAATTTAGTGGTGGGATGAACACAAGAACAAGCGTTTCCGCAAAGTCAATTCCCTTATATTATCCTTTAAGAGAGTGGGTGGTGATGGATTCGAACCACCGAAGTCGAAAGACAGCAGATTTACAGTCTGCCCCATTTGGCCACTCTGGTAACCACCCTTAATTATGCGCACCTTCTCACTCGTTATTTTCGGCCTTTGCTCCCTGCGGAGCCTCTTGTCGGATTCGAACCAACGACCCCGAGATTACAAATCACGTGCTCTGGCCAACTGAGCTAAAGAGGCGTCTTTTAGCAGCGAAACCGTGTGATGTTTGTGCATCATTTTTGATTTCGGGTGCAAAGGTACGCATAATTTTTGAAACTGCCAAACTTTTTGGCAAGTTTTTTCAATAATTTCTTGTTTTTTCTTTCAGTTTCGTCAATTTAACCTTCAGAGCATCCACACAGAGGTCTATTCCCTCTTCAAATGTGTCGCATGTCTTTTCTACAAACTGTGAGCCGCTTCCCGGTATTGACACGGTGATGCTGGTCTGTTTGTTTAATGCCGTCTGTGGTTTGACTACTTTAAGTTGCACCTCAACTTTCTGTATATCTTCATAAGACTTGGCGAGTTTCTCCACCTTCTTGGCGGCGAACTCCTGTAATTTCTCTGTTGCGTCAAAATGTACAGCCTGAATTTTTACTTCCATAGTTTTTCAATTTTAATGGTTAGCAATATGCTCATCACTCGCTTCGCGCGGATGGGCGTTTAAATAGGTTCGCTTCAGTTCCTCGAATGTCACATGCGTGTATATCTGCGTAGTTTCCAGACTTTCGTGTCCGAGCAGTTTCTGCACGCTTCCAAGCTTCGCGTCGTGATTGAGCATTGCTGTGGCGAAAGAGTGCCTGAGCACATGCGGCGACCGTTTCTTCTGCGTGGTTACCAGCGAAAGGTAGTGTTTCACTATGCTGTACACCTGCGCTTTTGTCATCGCCCTGCCCTTGTCGTTGCGGAAGAGTGTTTCCTCACCGTCAACCGAGGGAAGTTTTTCGTCACGCATACGCTGATAGTACTCCAGGGCTTGCATTATCTCCTCGCCCATCGGGACTATGCGCTGCTTGCGGCGCTTGCCTGTGACCTTCATCTCACGCGTGACGACATTGATGTCTTTGTCGCGCATTGATATGAGTTCTGCCCTTCTGATGCCTGTGGAATATAACAGTAATAATAATGTACGCGCACGTACTTCTTTTATATCGTCCATATTCCAGTCCAGTCCGTCGAACAGCTTTTCTGCTTCTGTTTCTTTCAAGAATGCAGGCAGCATTTTCTGCATCTTCGGTCCTGTCACGCTGTGGGCTGGGTCACGTGTGACGATGCCTTTTCTGAGGGCGTACTTGTAGAGTGATTTCACGGCACTCAGCTTCTTGCATACGTTTGAAGCCTTGTAGCCTCGCTCCATCATGCCCTCCACCCAGTCGCGAACTATGTCGCTGTCGGCATCTTCGAGTCTGATGTCACCTTCGATTTCTTCAAGAAACGCGGAATAGTCGCTTATCGCGTCACGGTATGTTTCAACCGTCAACGGCGATGCCTCGCGCTCTGCTTCCATGTATCTGAGGAATTCGTCGGTAATCATACTGCGAATTTACTCAAATAAATTCAGACTGCCAAATTTTTTAACGAGTTTTAATTAAAAAAAGGTGGAAAAAATCTTTCTCACCACCTTTTTTTATTTAGTTCTCCTCAGCCTGACGCAGTTTCTGCACGTAAACGGCATGCTCCATCTTGAGGCGCTTAAGTACAGAAGGCTTGTTGAACTGCTGACGTGTGCGGAGTTCCTTAACGACACCAGTCTTCTCAAACTTTCTCTTAAACTTCTTCAGGGCGCGCTCAATGTTCTCGCCGTCTTTTACAGGTACAATAATCATTGCTTTGTCTTTTTGTTTTTTAATTTGTTAATAATAAATAGTTTATGTGCCTTGCGCAATGTGTTATGGCACTATTACGCAATTTGCGGGTGCAAAGTTACTGCTTTTTTCTGAATTGACCAAATTTTTCGCCATAAAATATTTATTATCAACTAATTTTGTATTGTTTTTGCCCTGTTTCTTCCGTTTAGGATGTCGTTATCGCATTAAAAATGTAATAAGAAATAGCTATATTATTCCAGTTCCGCCTCAATCTCAAAAGAAAACCAATTGTCTAAAAAAATGGGCTTTTGCTTACAAATTGTAAGTAAAAACCCGTTTTTCGTGACACAAAATCCTAACGGATGTTAAATTCCATAGGGTATCGTAATATGATAGCTTTCATTTTGTCAAAATAGGTCAATTCGCATTGACATACTCTGATTTCTCTTTCTGGAGGCTGTCAATCTTGAAGGCACTGCCATCCATGACAAGGGTAAGGAGCACGCCATATACATAGTTTTCGTACTTGCTCTCAACAAGGACATGATTGCTGTCGCGGACTGTTATCTTACGCGATTTCAGTTCACCGACATCGCCACCGCCTTCATAGAAGAACAGCCATGTTGCCAGGCACTCTCCCTCACATTCAAAGTCGTATGAATCTGCCAGAAACTGCAGGAGTTTAGGGGTGACATGCTTTTTCAGATAGGCATAGTCCTGTATATCCTCCCATCCTTCATAAAAGCGCTGCACGAAAGCCTTCATGGCTTCCTTGTCCTGCTTTTCATCGCCAGCTGGTCTGTCTGCCAATGCTGCATAATTGCCTTCCATACCTGCCCCGCCAAGGAACTCGATATACCTGTTGCCTGATGATTCTAATGCCAGGAGCATCATGCCCAACACAAATAATGACTTCTTTTTCATTTTTCTTCTTATTGATTATTTAGTAGAATTATTTTACCGCACCAAACTTGAGTCTTACAACTCACGCGAAGCGTCGATCGTCTTGAATATGGTCATGACGGACTTCGCCGAGGACATACGCCGTTGATAATATGAGCGATACTCCTCTGGAACTGAATTGCCGCTATATACATCCTTGAAGGGTTCGCTGTCCGTTGCACGCGACTTGACATTGACGTCAATGAGTTTGCCCTGACTGAAATAGAAACGGTATTCACGCTGGAACACATCGCCGAAGTCTGACTCAAGGGCATAGATGAACTGCACGCGGCCCTGCTTGTCGTAAAGATATTCCTCGTAGAACTCGCGGGCAGCGAAGTTATACTTCTTCGTGGCGAAGTCGAGGTAGAGGTCGGAATATATCTGTTCGTCGCTCTTTGTCTCCTCGCGATAAACCATCTGGATTGTCTCCTCATGATAACCCGTGGCGGGCAGGTTCTGTTTCACTACCACGCTATACATCTGCGGCACAGGATATATGTCGCCTGTTTCCTTCAGTTCGTCATACATCTTCAGTTGTTCCTTCACGGCAGCATAGTGTTCGCGGATGGCTTTCCTTGCATCCTGGGCCTGAACTGAATATGCCACGGAGCACATCAGCAGTACCATCATCATAGTCTTTACAATCTGTCTCATATCTGTCAAAAGTTTACCTTCGTAATGTCATATTGATATTCCTCTATGGGTATCCTCATAATTGTTCCTTGTCCTCTTCTTCCTGTTTATGTCTCAATCGCTTGACAGCTTTGTCAAAGTCACTTTCCAACAGTCGCATCTCTCGCTCACGGTAAATCTCAAACTCCCGTTCAGCCTTTTCGATGGCTTCCTGGTGCGAGACAGTACCGTTATCCTCAAGGATATTCTTGCGCAATCGGAGTATCTGGTCATCGAGAGCGGCTATCCAGTCGGCCATCGTCATTGGGTTTTGCTCCAACGCCTGAAACTCGGCATAATCCAAGAACTGTGAGGTCAACAGGTTCAGCCGTTGCAGTTCCAACTCCGTCAGGTAGTTCTTGGCTATCTTCACATCGTCGCGGGTCACATAGTTTCCTTTGAAGTTGGTCATTCCGACAAACGGCTTTTCGTTGTCCACCCGCTCGAAAATCAGTTCCGCCGCCGTATGCTCATGCACAGCATAGTGCATCTTGTTCTGCACCGTGGCGAAGAACTGCTTTGTCATCTTCGCGCGAGGGTCGTAGTCGGTAGATGTGGCATAGATGTCCGTCACCTGCTGATAGAAGTTCCGTTCACTGCTTCTGATGTCGCGGATGCGCTGCAACAGTTCCTTGAAGTATCGGTTGCCTCCCTGCTTCAGTCGCTCGTCATCCATTGTGAATCCCTTCTGGATATACTCATGCAACCGCTGTGTGGCCCAGCGACGGAAGCGCACGGCGATGGGCGACTGCACGCGGTAGCCAAGGGCAATAATCATGTCAAGATTATAGTGGTCAATCTCCCTTTGCACTTGGCGTTTGCCCTCTTGGCGAACTAACAAGTATTTCTTGTGAGTTGCCTCTTCCTCCAGTTCTCCATCTGCATAAATACCTTTCTGATGCAGACTAATGTTCTGTTGTGTCGTATTATAAATCTCTGCCAATTGTGCCTGTGTCAGCCACACATCCTCATCGGCAAAGCGCACGTTTACGTTCACTTTGCCCTCGTCATCCTTATAGAGTATCAGTTTGTTCTCCTTGTCCATCTGTTTCTTCTTTGTCAATAAACTTGATTTACACCCCATACAGAGGTTTCATATCTGTCAAACTATTTCACTACGAACTTACGTCCGTTACGTATGTATATGCCCGGCTGCAGCGCACCGTTTACAACTACGCCTGTGATAGTATAGGTGCGGTCGTCGCATACGGGTTCTTCCTTCTTCTGCTCTATACCCGTAGGAACAGACATTGTGATACTCATATTGGAGAGTGACAGATAATAGTCGTTGTAGGTGCCGCTACTCTTGGTAGATGATACATAGCTTGATGCAATAATGACTTCGCGAGCATTGCCTGTCCATACATTACCATCCATTTCGCCTGTTGAAGCCACCAAGTACTTCTTGTCGTGGTTTTGGCCGGAAGTGGTAAATTCTATCTTGGCCAGTTCGTTGTTGTGGGCATCAATGGTAAGCGTGTTGTAGTTGTAGAGGCGAATCTCATCATCATCGGCATACAGTAATTTTCCATTCATACCATAGTTGAAGGTGATGGTTACTCCGTTCTTCTCAAATGTCAGCGGAGTACGCTCCCAGTAGTTACGCAAATTCCCCGTACTGCTCCAATCCACGCCGATAGTCTCATTGTTGAGTTCTACCTCACAGTTGTCAGATGTTGGTTCATCCGCTATTTCTCCGTTATAGTTAAAGGGCTCGTCTTTTTTATTGCCCCAAATATAGTCTTCCAGCCCCTCAAAGTCAACAAAGGGATTGCGGTTGCCTTGTAGTTGCCATGTAGCCTCGTTGCGTGCGCGTTCCTTGTCGCTGACGGGGTCATTCTTTGCCCATCTCATCAGCATATCAAATGCCCAAGGAGCAAAAGGCTGATAGGCATCCTCGCTACCGGCGTTAAACATATCGCTTGACCATATACCGCAGTGATTGGAGGACGGTCCACATATTTCTCCTGTTTTTCTCTTATCAGAATCACGTACCGGCATCCAGGAAAAATAATCAGGCTCGTAGCAGGTAACCATATAGAAATAGATGCGAGCAAGGTCGCCCTTGTACTCATCGTTTGGTTCAAACACTCGTGTTTTGGTAGGGTTTGCTACTTGCTCAGCCCATCCTGGCGTAGAGCATCCACCCTGCTTGCTTTTCTTGCAGAAGCCGCCTTCCGACTGCCAGTCTGCCTGTTCATCAGCCACTTCACCATAACATAGATCACTACGATTGTTGTTGCATACTGCATCGGTAGGGATGAGGTGTACGATATCGGAATACATGGGGCGCACATCATCATAGGACTTGCTTCCGCTGGCGGGGGCATCAGTAGGATTAAACCATTTCTTGGGAATAGAGTGCTCACGCTGAATGCCCTTCACTCCTTCTGTGTTACCGGCACCTGTGCCGTGAGGATAGGTATATAGTGGATAACGTGAGATGCCAGAATACATATCCCATATCCATTCCCCTTCTTCGCCATCATAGATTCTGCAGTCAGTCCTGTCATATGCATGCCATAATGAATCATAGTGGATGACATTGGGATTCTTAATGATATGAAACAGGGCTGTCTTCAGTTCTGCACCACTCTTGCCACGAGCACTGCTATAATAAGTTGCTGATGGTTGTGCCATCGCAGTAATGGCAATGCACGCCACAATCATTGTTGAAAGCAAAGATTTATTCATTGACCTTAAAATGTTACATATTTTAATTATTTTGCAAAATTTCTATGCTGATTTTAACGTCAGCGAGTTTTTTGTAATCTCATTGCCGAAGATGTAATTCGCTACACGTTTTCTAATCTTAGGATTATACATATCAAAATACAAAGGTAATTAAAAACTCTTTACCTGCAAAAAAAATCATCACCTTTTTGCAAATATAATTATTTTAACTACCTTTGTACCAGAAAAAATCATAACAGAGGTTTTCCCCTATTATGATAACCTGTTAAAATACAACTGACATGACAATAACGAGCACAGTATTATATATTCTTTTCATCCTTGCGTTTATCGTCCATGACGGCGAAGAGATAGCTATGGTGCACAGATGGATGCTGGCACATGGCGATGCCCTGTGCGAGAAGCATCCAAGGTTTCGGCGTGTGCTCAACCACATGCGGCAGATGAGTACCCAAGCCTTTGCCATTGCAGTGTTAGAGGAACTCATCATGCTGGTTGCCATCACGGTATATGTGATTTGGGGCGGTCCGTATGCCAAAGAGATATGGTCGGCTGTCTTCATGGCTTTCTCTATCCACCTCATCATACATATCGGACAGGCAATCGTTGTGAGAGGATACGTTCCTGGACTTGCAACTTCCGTCCTGCTATTGCCATTCGCATATCTTGGGATGCAGGCCATCTGCAATGCCTTCAGCATGATGCAACTACTGCTATTGGGCGCCGTCGGCCTGATAGTCATTGCTGCCAACCTGGCCTTCGCACACTGGTTAGGGAATAAAATCGCGAAATAGTGTACCGACCGCCTATTTCTTTCTTGCCCTGAAATAAAGCATGGCACCCTCTACGTGGAAATCGAGTATTTCGCAGAAAGGCTCCAGTCGCTTGCGCACATCTGCCGCCGTGTCAAACGGAGGGGTGAACCAGCCCATGCGGGTCATGACTGTCTTGGCGAGCCAGTCGGCAACCTTCTGTTCGCCCGCAATGTAGAAACAGGCCAGCAGTTCACCACCAGACTTCAGGGTTCGCAGTATCTCTGAATATGCCTTGTCCTTGTTGGGGAACACATGAAGTCCGTTCATGCAAAGCACGTAGTCGAAGGAACCATCCTCAAAGGGCAGTGCGCCAACATCGCCCTGCATCGTCTTAATGTTGCCGATGCCTGCTTCACGGAATCTGTACTCAGCCTGCTCCAGCATATCCTGGCTGTAGTCCAGGCAGGTGATGTCGGTCTGTTTCATCCGCTTATACTTCTCAGTGGTAAACACTGCCGTTCCAACAGGCACGTCGAGCAACTTCCCAGAGAAATCATCTGGAATCCAACCAAGCACCCTGCGGGCAATCTCGTTGTCATCAACACCGCCCCAGAGCAACTTGAAATACAACTTACTCCACCACTTACCCTGGGTAATCGCATCATCGTAGAAACTCTTACTGAACTTGTACGAACTTTTAATCTTGTCTGCCATAGTCTTATTATATTAAGTTTCGTTTTGTAACTATTCAGCGAATGCCATATTAATGGAATTTTATTCTCTGCGAGGCACCATTAATGCCCATAAATACCATAAATTCTTTCATAAATTTAATTTATGGAGAAATTAATGACAATTCAGGGGAATTAATGGTACGCCGTAGGCTAAAAATATATTCGCTGAATAGTTATTTCATTTTTCTGGGTGCAAAGGTACGGCAAGACTGTCGCAATTCAATTGCAAACTATGCTTTTACTCCTAAGATTGTTGCATACGAAGGTTTCTTGCGATGGATTTCCGTCTGAATGAAGCCGGCATCGTCGAGCAACTTTCTCAGGTCTTCCGGCGAATAGGCCGTCATGCCCTCCACCACATTCGTCCACTTGGAATTGCTGTCAACCACCTCTACCAAGATGGCGAACTTGCCGCCGGACTTCATCACGCGGCATACCTCCTGCAAGCAAGCAGGGAGATCGGGCCAGAAATACACTGTCTCCACTGCCGTCACAAGGTCGAACTTTCCGTCCTCATAGGGCAGTTTCTCCGCAGAACCCTGACAGACGAACACCTGCTTGTCGAGCACCTCGGCGTTCACCTTCCTAGCCTTCGCCACGCTCTCCTCTGAGATGTCAATGCCATAGACCTGTGCATCCTTACTCTGTTTCAGCAACCGGCGAATAGTAAAGCCCCCGCCACAGCCGATGTCAAGCATCGTCCAACCATCCTGCACACCGACAAGTCGCAGTCCCCAGTTGGTCAGCGGGGCATGAGTGTAATTCATAAAACTAAGCATCACACGTCCGAGAGCACCCTTTGGACGTGCGCACTGACTGAAAAAAGATTTTATAATATTTGCCATAATCTATTAAATCTGTCTTTAACGTAATTATTCAGCGAATATATTTTTGCCTACGGCGTACCATTAATGCCCCTGAATTGTCATTAATTTCTCCATAAATTAAATTTATGAAAGAATTTATGGTATTTATGGGCATTAATGGTGCCTCGCAGAGAATAATTTCATCTTTGCAGCAGCGATGCGTACTGCCATAAAGCCCACTGCAAGGGTAAGAGCAACAACCAGGATTAGCCCCCATACAGATGAGAGTGTCTTGAGTCCTTCGGCATAATCAGCCCCTATCTCTTCCGCAGCTCCCTGATAGTACCACTCTGAGTCTGTCCACAGCTTCATGAGCCACACGACAACTCCGAGTGACAGAATAGGATAGGCGAAGAAAGCACCTCGCTTCTGTTTGTTGCCAATAATCTGTCGGACGGCATCGGAAACCGCACCTACGACAACCATCAAGGCTGTCTGGACAATGTTTATCTCGCCCATAAACAACAAGGGCACTGCAAAGACTACCGAGAACAGCGTGGCTACGCCGAATCGCTGCCACCTTGACGCTGCCCACAGATAAGAGGGAGCACCAAGGATTGCTGCAAGGACGGGAAAAACTACAACCCAGCACCAAGGACTCAGGAATCCGATAAAGGCACTGGCAAAAGATGTTACGGCATAAAGGATGGCACATCCAATGATGCCAAGGTAATTGATGTTTGATTTGTTCATACTGCATGTAAATTAAAAACTATATTTCAACTTAACCCAAAGTTCTGAGTTCTTATCGTAAATTCTAAACATGCCGCTATCAGCGTGGAAGTAGTCGAAGCCGAGGATAGCATGTAACTGATCGTTTAGGGCGTAGTCGGCGCTAAAGCGATTGAACACGCCTCCGTTGGTCACGTCGATGTAGGCGAAAGTCTGCAGTGCGAGCGTATTGTGCAGCAGGTCCTTCGAGATGCGGAGGGTCGAGAGGCCCGTGTTTCTGTGCTCGCCCTGCGCCACGTATTTATGCGCATACTGCGCTGAGAGCGTCCAGTCATTGCCGGCATACCAGTCGATGCCCACAAGAGCGTTAGTCGATGCAGCACGCGAGCCCCCAGCCTGCAGTTCGTCAAGATACTCAGCTATCTCGCCTCGTATCACAAACTTATCTACAGGCACAGACATATCCGCACCCAGCATCGTCATGCGGCGATACTCGCCCACGCCATTGCACATCACAGGCTGCTTGTTCCAGGTATGCAAGGCCGAGAACGATAAATCGATACCGCTGAGGAAGAGCGACAACCTGCCGCCATACTCCATGTTATGAAACTTGTGGGCTGGCTCGGCAGCAATAGGAACAGGTCCTACAGACCAAGGATTATTATCATCGGTAGGCAGTTCGAAGAAGCTGCTCACAGGTATCGCCACAACCTCCACGCTCCATTTTTCTCGCGAGTAGCGCAGTCGCAGGCCGCCCACGGGGATGCGTATGTCGTCGTAGTCCTGCGCCAGAAACTCTGTATAGTCCATCGGCGAGATGATGTCCGTCAAACGCAGCGCATCCGCCACGCCCCACGTGATAATCTGTCGTCCTGCCCGCACATCCCATTGGTTGTCGGAATAATAGGCATACGCCTCACGCAACTGGAATCCCGTGCGGTCTTTCAGTATGGCATTATAGACCAGATTAGCAGAAACGAACGCCCCCGCATATCCCTTCTCAATGGTCACCTCGCCACGCACACGACTACGAGATGACATCCAGTCGTTGGGACTCTCAATGCGTACGGCATGATACGTATCCACGAATCCTTTTACATTAACACGCAAGGAATCCTCCTCTTGTGCCATGACAGAAAGCGGAATGACGCACCACATGATTGCTATGATGATAACATATCTCATAAGCCTTTCTCCAGTTTGGCAACGGTAAAGAGTGACTTGTCTATCTTGACATTATATTGCGAGTTCTTCACGACGATGGTGGTGCTGTGCCCTGTCTGCACGTTTTTCATCTCCATCTTCTGAATTGTCCAGAAGCCCTGTATCTTCTTTACGTCCTGAATATTGAGCACTCGGTGCAACTTGTTCAGTTTGTCATAATACTCCACATGGTCTGCTATCAGGCAGTCCTGGCGTATCCATGATATCTTACGACAATATATTTCGTGTTTATCCACCGGTACTGATTCTACCACCCAGCACTTATGGCCGTTTCGCATCTCCTCGCGCAGCAGTTTGTGCTTGTCCTCGTCCACATGGCGCTGCCCCATGTCATCGTACGTGAAGTCTGTACCCATGAAATAGTCGGTCTTCGACGACGATCCACTGATTCTGCGCGTCTTTTTCATCGCAGGCAGATACAACCATTTGGCGTCCTCCTTGCCTATCTGGTCGTAATCCCATGTCATGAATCCCGTGCCCTTCACATCGCCTGGATAGGTAAAAAACATCATCTTCTTCGTGTCCTTACCTTCGTCCATCGCCCACGACGTTACCTTGCGCTGCCGCGTGCTTCCGTTCTTTTTCTTGAGTGTCAGTTCCATTTCTCCATAGCGTGTGTTGCCGTCAGGACGGTTTTTTACTTTCTGAATCACATCGCGACCCGTCAACTGTTGGGCACTCATCTCACCCGCTGCCAACATGCAGGCAGCCAAAAACAAACAAATCTTTTTCATAACTTTCACTATTTCAATTCTTCAATCCTTCAATTCTTCAATTCTTCAACTCTTCAATCCTTCAATTTTTCAATTTTTCATCTCTCTCCCAAATACCTTGCACTTGCTCACAAGAATCGGTGTCACCAGCAAATCTGCTGCCAATGCCGACAGAATGCCTATGATAGCCATCAGGCCGAAGTTGGTACACATCGTGCAGGATGATGTGCAGAAGCTGGCAAACACCGCCGATGTGATGACAGACGTGATGACGATGGCGACGCCCACCACGCGGAACGTCCTGCGGATGGCACTCTGATAGTGCTGCGTGCGGTCATACTCCAACTTTGAGTGATTGATGAAATGGATGGTATCGTCCACGGCCATGCCCAGCATCATGGGCAGCAACGTAGCCGTCATCATGTCGAGTGGCACACCCATCCAACCCATATAGCCGCCTACGAAGACCGCTGGCATCATGTTGGGGATGAGTCCTATCAGTCCCACACGGATGCTTTGGAAGGCAATCATCAGGATGATGCCGATGATGAGGATGGAGATGACGAATGAGAGCATCTGTCCGCGCACCAGATATTGCATCATGGTGACGTACTGTGGAATGTTTCCCACGGTAGTAATCTTCGCCCCAGAGAACAATGCCTGAGCGTCCTGCTGGATGCGCGCCATCTCGCGCTCCACCTGCGCCGAGTTGAAGTCGGATATCTCGACCATCAATCGCAGGCGGCGATAATCATAGTCCACCCAGTATTCCGACTCCGTGCCACCGGCATTCTCGTAGAGCAGGATCTCCTGCGCCACCTCTTCCTCCGTATCAGGCACACGATAGCAGGTCGCATTGCCGTCGTTCAATGTCTGGTTCAAATCCTTCAGAATATCGAGAATCGAGGTAGTGCGCTTGGTCAGGTCATATTTTGCCACCTTCTGCTGCAACTTGTCCAGACGCCGCAGGTTCTCTGGTTCCTTAGCTTCATCAGCGTTGGGCAGTTCCACGATAAGGTCGTATGAATATAGCGAACCCAATTCGGAGCGTCCTACATCCATCACCTCCTTCACGTAGGGCACGTCTTCGCCCATCGTGCGCTCGATGTCGAAGGCCGCCTCAATCCTCCACAGACCGATGCACAACAGAATGCACACCACCATGAACGACCATCCAATCTTCTTTGGGTTTCTCAGTACCACGTCGCTCAGTTTCACCATCGCTGCCGTCCATCGTGTGTCGCTCTCCTCGGTAAAGCCCTCTACAGGTCGTTTGTTTTTGCCAAACGAGAGCAATACGGGCGAGATGATGAGCGAGGTAAGCAATACAAACAGCACACTCATCGAACTGATTACGCCCACGCAATGCATCGGGCGGATGGGAATGACGAGGAACGACAGGAGAGACACCAGCGTGGTAAAGCCACAGAAGAACACCGACCAACCAATCTCCTTCATTGTCTCAACGATAGCCTTACGACGTTCACCATGTATGCGCATACGCCCACGGAAATAAGAGAAGATGTGGATGTTGTAGGCGATGGCCACAGCAAAAGCCAGGATGGTAGGAATCATCAGTACCGTTGAATCGACATACATCTGCGTCCAGCCCGCGATGCCGTAAGTGATGAAGAGTCCTCCAATAACCGAGATAATCGGTGCCAGCACACCACGCAGCGAGCGCGTCATGCAAAGCATCACCACCATGCAAATCAACGTGGCAATCATCATCAGGCGCCCCATCTCCTTACCTATATATTCCGTCTTGCAGTTGGTCACGTAGGGCATGCCTGTGCCTTTGGGATGCAGCGAGGCATACTTTGGCTTCTTGATGATGCGCTCCACCTCCTGACCCGTGATGATATCGGGCGATACGGTGCCCTGCTGCTTCCACACGCTGTCCTTGGGGAAGGTGCGCAACTTCACCATAATCCACGACAAGGTGCCATCCTGTGAGATGAGTTTTTTCGCCACGTGGGGCTTACTGTAGGCCCGCGCCTTAATGCTGTCCATTGCCGCCGTACCGTCCGCAGGAATTTCATCGGGCACTATCTGTTCGATGGTCATGCCCTCATCGCTGCCCACCATAAACTCAATGTCGGTGAGCGACGTCACCTTGTCAACATACGACAGACTGTCCAGCAGTTCATTCGACAATGCCCTGAGCGTCGTCAGGTGCTCCTGTGTAAAGTGGTTGTCGCATTGCGTCAGCACACCCACGTAGTAGTCGTTGCCAAAGTGCGACTTAAACTCGTCAGTCATCACCAGCATGGGATCGTCCTCGATGAAATAGTCGTCAAACGACGTTTCCTTCACCATCCGTTTCATGCCGATGACAGATACGATAATCACCAATGCGAAGATGCCCAGTGTTGTCCAGCGCATCTTCAGCAGTTGCCCAGCAAAGCGTGCGAACAACTCGTTAATCTTTTCAATCTTCATACCCTATTATTTTTTTAGTTTTCAAAAACGAACAATGTTCCAATTTGTTCATAAAAAAAAGAAGACCCGCATTGCTGCGAGTCCTCCATGTATCTGATACAGAAGCATTCCTATGTATTATTAACCTTTTCATCTGTCATGAAATTTCCGGCTGCAAAGTCAGTGCTTCGCCGATGAATTATTTTTCGTCGGCAAAGGTACGGCGAAAAAATGACACCTGCAATACCTAAAACTGACTATTTTACGTTCATCAGCGCACGCCAACCCGTAAACTCAAACTGTATGTAGTCCTCTATGGCACGCCTGATCTCGTCGGCGGGTAGGTCGTGCTTGATAACTTCAGAGATGAAGTTGAACATCCACACCATGTGGATGTGATAGGTAAACGGGGTATGGATGACGCCGTAATCAGGAAACTTGCGCTTGAACTCATCCATAAACTCCAAGACCAAATGCGTACACTCCTCAGTATATTCGTCTATGTAGTTCTCAAGCGAGGAGCCTTGCGACTGATAAAGCAGTAATTTGAGCTCGTCACGATGGTTGTTGATGAGCCGCATGTATTCCTTCACGTGGTCGGCCAACATATCGTCAGCCTCGCCAGAGGCATAACGCACAAAACCATCCTGGTTGTCCACGTTATGATGTTCGCGCATCATGCGTTCCAGTTCGGCGATGAGCGGTCCCACGATATGGCGGAACAGCTCGTCCTTGCTCTTGAAGTAATTATAGATATTGCTCACACCTATCCCCACCCCCTTGGCAATGTCGCGCATGGAGGTCTTGGCATATCCGTTTTTCAGAAACACCTGCTTGGCAAACTCAACAATCTGCTCGCGTGTATAGTCTTTTTTTACCTGCATCGTTTTTCTCTTCAAATCGCGTCGCAAAGGTACGGCAAATAAATAATGTGTACAATACCTAAAACGCAGTGTTTTACGTATTGCACACCCCCGTTTGCCAGCATGAACAGGTTAATCAAAAATATGTATTTCAACTTTACTGTGTTTTGCTTGTTCACCGGCAATTAGTATTGTCCTTTATCTCCTTCTAACTCCCTTTAACTCCCCTGAATTTAACATTTATTATGCCGTTTCCTTGCGATAGAAATCACCAAAGTCTGTTTTGGCCTCAAATATCGCAAGGAAAATGCGTTTTTTATAACCATCTGATTATAAACGAATAACAGAATATTGCGTTGCCGTCAGATGCCTTTGTAATTGCAAAAGCATAGCTTTTACAGTGTAATACGATAGCTTTTACATGGTAGAAGCATATCTTTTACCGTGCAAAAAGATGCGTTTTAGAGTGTAATAAGCCAGCTTTTACCTCAAAATGCCCCATTCCGTGAAAATCCCACTTGCGGAAATAAGAACTCCATTAGTCAAAATTCCGAACGTTTCACTCTATTTTTGGATTTTTTCCCTTGCGTCATTTGTTCACAAAATTTCATTGTCTCTGAACATAAAGTAGAATAATGTCATTAATTTCTTTGCACATTCCACAAAAATTACTAACTTTGCAGTTGGTTTTTATTACACCTTTATTTATAACCTATTAAAACAATAAAAGATGAAACGTATTTTATTAGCTATCTTGCTTGCTGGCTGCACGCTGGCAATGTCAGCCCAGATGAAAGTGAACTATAAGGGATCAAAACCAGCGATAGATGACTTTATATGGGCTTTGGTTACTTACTCCACTGAGGAGACGGACGCTGATCATGAGTCTATCAATGCTGTGAGAGATGCCATGGAAAGGTACCGTCGGGGCGCATCACAGCCTAAGAACATAACATTTACGGTGGACAAACTGAATGGCTACGCGCTTTATGAAAGCAAGCAGGACGAAACGCTGGTGAGAGTTGATATGTGCTACTGGAACGAGGCTGACGGCAAGCATAAGATTTTCGCTTTTAACACCACCACGTTTATGGATGGCAAGAGCTACAGGGGTGAGTTTGACGGGATCATGTTCTATCGTTATGACAATATCACGAAAAGGCTAGATACTTACTTCAGCGACAACTTCGATGCGTTATATGCCTGTGATCTTGAAGGTTGGAACACCTACTCCCTGCCACGTCAAGGTAAGGATATCGTAGTGACAACGTGGTATGACGACGCTCCGAGCAAGAAGAGAACGGTGAAGTGGAACGGTCACGGCTTCAGCAAATGATTAGTCACACATAATATATATAATAAGGAACGGGTTCATGTGATGAGCCCGTTCCTTTTGTTTTAATAAAGCGGAAAACGCTATATCACAACGCTTTACATGGCGTGATACCATAAAGAGGGTATGTGGAATAACCAATAAAGGGGATTTCACAGATGAGGAAATTGCAGTAACTTTGCACTCAGAAATCAGAGACGCGCACCAGTCTGGCGACTGACGTTCGCTATTTCTTCGTACGAAGAAGCACTCAGAAATCAGAGACGTGCACCAGTCTGGCGACTGACGTTCGCTATTTCTTCGTACGAAGAAGCACTCAGAAATCAGAAGAATTCAAGAATTGAAGGATTGAAAAATTGAATAATTGAAGTGATAATATAATAGTATATAAGTAAACAAAAAGAAAGGAGATGAAAACATGAACAGGATAAACAACAAACTGAAGAAAAGACTCGGAACATTCTACACTCTCCATGCCGTTGCACTGGCAGTGCTGCTGTTGCTGGCTGCCGCAGTGACTTCTTCGTGTGAATCGCTCGACCAGGGCAACCAGAGCGAACTGGCGGAGAGTAACCTGCCACAGAGCGATGCCGACGCAAAGGCGCTCGTAAATGCGGTGTATGCATCAGACATCGAACTGGCAACGACATACATGTACCTCATTGACCTGACCACGGAGACTACGGTCAGCGGCGAGAACCCCAACGGCGGCGGCGGTATGCTCGGACTGCTTTCATGGGACGGAACAAACTCATACCTCGTTCGTCTGTGGGCTGCTGCATACACATCAATAGCACGTGCCAACGACGTTATCGCAAAACTGGAGCAGAACCCTGCCGGCGTGTCGCCGAATATTGCTGCACAGGTTATAGGTGAGGCTAAGTTCCTCCGCGCTTACTATCTCAACTACGCAGTGCAGATATGGGGCCCAGTGCCCATTGTCACAAAAGTGGGCGAAGGCAACAATGCAGTGCGCAACTCTGAGACGGAGGTGTATCAGCAGATTGTCAACGACCTTACGGATGCTGCAGAACTGCTGCCGGAGGTGAGCGAGTATGGCCTGGCTGACATAGGCCGTGCCACCAAGGGTGCTGCAAACGCTGCTCTGGCAAAGGTATATCTGACTTGGGCACAGGTGGACGACGACTTGACAGATGCACAGCGCCATGAGTATTTCGCAAAATCAGCGGAATATGCACAGAAGGTTATCGACTCCGGCGAGTATGCTCTTGAGGAGGACTTCTACAACAACTGGAACAACCAGAACCGCAACGGCAAGGAGAGCATCTTCGCCATACAGTTCTACCTTGGTTCAAGCACACGCGTCAACGATGCCAGCGGCAACAACCACTTGTGCCACTGCTCGTTCTCAACAAGCTACAGCGTATCGCTGCCGCACATAGCACCGGGACCTGACAACACCGTAGAGAACTCATACCTTGAGGGCGACCAGAGAAAGGATGTGTCGTTTGCCGACTCACTGTGGCAGCCGTCCAAACAGAGTTGGTTCCACTTCTACTATGATGCCGACGGTGACGGCACACGCGAGTCTGGCTTCTCACGCTACAACAAATACATAGACCACGACAGTCCGGAAACCAGTGCTGCAGACCGCGCCATGAACCGTCAGGTCATCCGCCTTGCAGAGGTTTACCTCGTGCTTGCCGAGGCCATCAACGAGCGTGACCACCAGCCGAACCAGGAGGCATACGATGCCTTCAACAAGGTGCGCCGCCGTGCTTTCCGCGAAGACATCAACGCCACAGAGGCACAGGTTCACGACCTGGAGGCAGGACTCGACTACGAAGGTTTCAAGCAGGCCATCATACAGGAGCGCTCATGGGAGTTCACACTGGAGCAGAAGCACCTTCTCGACCTGAAGCGCTGGAAGATACTGGTGAAGACCATCAAGAACAGTGCACTGGCAAAGAACTATCCTGAATACAACAAGCAGACGATAGACTTCAAGCACTACCGCTTCCCAATACCGCAGGCACAGCGCAACGTCAACCCGAACCTCTGGCAGAACTACGGCTACGACGGTTCAACCATAACCAGCAACCCATACGTGGGAAGGGAGTGATTAGGAACAAAACAAGCCGTTTTAGAAATGCCTCCATGACATAGGTGGCTTTCTAAAACGGCTTTATTTTGTTTATGTATGCAATTTACAGCTTGCAGCCCTTCACGTTGACGAAGAAGTCTCTTACATCCGCTATGAAACGGTCACGGTCAAACTGCTTGCGTATCTTGACAGGCACGTCGTGTGTTTCGAGATGTTCCAAGAGAATTTTTCCGATGTATGTCGGTAACTTATCTTCTGAGACCTTGATGAAATCTCTTTCGGGCAGCGGAATCTCATAGATCAATGCCATAAGTGAGTATGGTCCCCATGGATCATCCTTTTCCATGTCACGTGCCGCCATATAATATGGGCGCACGCGACTCTTTATTGCTTCTGGGTTTTGAAAACTTAAATGTATTTCATCCAACTGAAGATCTGTGGTATATACTCTGTCAGCAAGACAATTATTTAATTCTTCCAAGAGCCCTTCAGATTTATTAAAAATCTCATTAGTTTCACAATACCAAAAACCATGAAATACGTTACTTATTATCATAAATATATTCTATTAAATATTTTTACTTAAACATTTTATTGCCTGGAGGCAAATAGCCATACTTTGACGCATATTTTATTAACTGTCGTTTTTCCTCAATCAACAATTGGTATTTGTTTGTCATCCAACCTGAGGCCTGTTTCATTTTATTTCTTTCATTTGGTTTGCGGTTTTCTTCTCCATACTCTAATAATTTTTCCTTGCCTGTAGCCACCCCATACTCGGCGGTTAATAATAAATTTAGGGAATGAAAAAGACGTGGGTTGCTGTACTCTTCTGCTTTTCCCACTCTTGAGGCTCTGGAATAACCTAAATGATATGGATAAACAACCAGTTACCCCACGCCGAAGAGATAATTACAAATAGATACACCACACCCTTTACATGATATATACAATAATATATACCAACAGAGTGAGTAACCTGTCATAATAATCACTCACGCAGACGTTTCGGTTGCGTCATCTTCTTGTAGTCAAAATGAAAAATTACCAGATTTTCAGGCAAAGAAGATAAAACGTCACGTAAACGTCCTTTTCTGATGTCATGGCGGTGTTGCTTTCGCGAAGCATGTCCGTATGAGCATCAAAACCAATATGTCTGCCTGTGCCTTGCGGCACGGACAACGAAGCCCCATGCCCATCCAGTGAGCCAACCGGACTTCATGAGTGCAAAGTTATGAAAAAGAATTCAAACTTCCAAACAAAACACCTGATTTATTTGGAAGTCAGAGAGAAAATCAGTAAATTTGTACTCGAAAATTCGCCAAGGCAACCGCGAACCTGCTTTGCAGACACTCGCTATTTGCTTCGTGCGATTCATTGCATTCGAAATAATATCACAACCGATGAAGAAATTATTATTATTATCAGTAATGCTCGTATGCGCCATAGGCCTGCGGGCGCAGCAAGCAACAGCAGAGGAAAAAGGCATTGCCTTTAAGGCATGGAAGGCAATCACAGCAAAGCAGGGTGCCGTGACGAAGAAAACCTGTCCGGCGGACTGCACCGTGTCATACACCGACTATGAGGAACCCTCAGAGGCTTACTTCGTTGAGAACAACGTGTCATGCTTCAAACTGAAACGGGGTGGATGGGCTGTATACCACAGTCATGTGGATGGTGCGGAGGGAACTCCGGGATTCTATGACTTTGCTTCATATACCTACAAGTCGGGTGCGCTGAAGAAAGCAGACCTGCTGCCAGTTCCTGCCGTCAGCGAACTGCTCGACAAGGAAAAGTGCGCTGGCAAAGAAAACCTTGTAGAGAAAATCAAGAAATGTTACAGTCAGCGCCCCAAGGACTTTCTGAGATATGAGTTTTATGCGGAGAACAAATCAGTAGATATCAGACTGACTCCTCTTGACCTGGAGGCGGAAATGGAGCAGGGCAACTTCACCGAGGAGTGCTTTGAACTCATCAAGTCTGTAGAATATCATTGGGATGGTGAGCGCTTCTCGCGCTGAGGCTTCAAGTTTCCTGTGATATCTGTGGAAATCTGTGAGAGACACATAATCATGCAAGACAACAAAAAGAAACTGATAATATTTGACTTTGACGGCACGCTGGGCGATACGAAACAGAATATCGTTACCACGATGCAGATGACTATACGTGAACTGCAACTGCCTGAACGGACGAATGAACAGTGCGCGGCAACCATCGGACTGCCCCTCGCCGGGTGTTTCCGACTGCTGTATCCCGGCATGGCGGAGGAGAACATAATGCAATGCGCAACGGTTTACAGGCGCATATTCGCGGAAAACCTACACACGATGAGTCCGCAGCCGTTCCCGCAGGTGGTGGAGACACTGCATAAGTTGAAGGAGCATGGCTTCACTATGACCATAGCATCGTCGAGGGCGCATGTGTCGCTCGTCAGACTATGTGGCGACATGGGCATAGCAGACTGTATGTCGCTGCTCATCGGTGCCGACGACGTGGAGCATGCGAAGCCCGACCCGGAGCCGGTGTTCAAGACCCTTGAGGCGATGGGATGCAGCGCAGCGGACACCCTTGTGGTGGGCGACATGGCGGTGGACATACTGATGGGCGCTGGAGCCGGAACGGAGACCTGCGGCGTGACGTGGGGCAACGGTACCGAGGAGGAACTCACGGCAGCAGGGGCAGACCATATCATTCACTCTATGGAGGAACTGCTTCTTAAATTAAGAAGGTTTAGCTCGGCGGCCCGAAAGGGGAAAGCCAATTAAGATTTAATGGGAAATTAAGAATTAAGATTTTAAAGTTAAGGTGGAGTGATGAATAAAGTAATGTCCCCTAACTCCCCTTAACTACTTTTAACTCCCTCTAACTACTCAAAATAATAAATGGACAACTTTGAAAAACTACTGCAGGAAGACCTGCACCGCTACCTGCGTTCGCTGGGCGAGGCTGACGAACGTCTGCCGGAGTGCCCCGACGTAGAAGAGAAATGGGACGACATAGCACAGGCATACATCCCCGACGGAATAAGGGAGTTTGGCAAATACCCTACGGCATCGCTGGGCTGGATGATGTATATAGGCATGGCTGTGGCGAAATACTGGGACTGCGAATGGGAGACATACTCAAAGGTGGAGAACCTGTATGCCTACCTGCGCGACAGACGCGGCTACGATGCCCTGGACGAATACGTGCGTGAGGTGGTACTGCTGCTCAGCGGTGAGGAATACAAGCGCACGGAGGACATCGTGGGCGAGTGTGCCGCACGCATTCACAGTGCACTGCTCCGCCAGGGCTTCGAGCCCGGCACGAAGGAGGCCTTTCGCGGCTATGTGGCCTGTCTGCGCCAGTTGTATCTCTTCGGATCGGTGATGCAACTGCACCGCATGGGTTACCACATGACGAAACAATAACATAATATGTATTTACGCTGCACTATACTGTGGATTTTATCCACCATTGCAATGGCTGCCAACGCACAGCGGCAGCTATTGATGCCGCAGGCGTTGAGGCAGGGCGACACTATTGCCATTGTGTCGCCGTCGAGCACTCCTGACTCCACGACCGTTGCGAAGGGTTGTCAGACTCTTCGTGAGTGGGGCTATGTGCCTGTGGTGGGTCCACATGCGCTGAGTGAGTATCATGGTTTTGCCGGCACTGCCGACGAGCGGGCCGCCGACATGCTGTGGGCTCTGCGCGACTCTACCGTGAAGGCCATAATATGCAGTCGCGGCGGCGACGGTGCGGTGCAGGTGCTGGAGCGCATACCTCTGAGCGAGTTCCGCACGCATCCCAAGTGGGTGATGGGCTTCAGCGATGCCACGGCGCTGCACAGTGCCGAAGTGGCGGCTGGCGTGATGAGCATCCACTGCTCCATGTGCGACGGCATCGCCATGCGCGGCGAGCGCGACTCGGTGAACGCCATACTGCAACGGCTGCTGCAGGGCGAACTGCCCTGTTACCACGTTCCGGCGCATCCGCTGAACCAACCAGGCGAGGCGGAGGGCATACTGGTGGGCGGCAACATGTCTGTGTTCTGCGGACTGGCTGGCTCGGAGTATGACTTCCTGAACCGTACGGACGAGGGGCTGATACTGTTCTTTGAGGACACCGGCGAGCAGATGTCGAAGGTGGACCGTATGCTCCACCTGCTTGAGATACGCGGCATACTGCCCCGGCTGAAGGGTATCATCGTGGGTCATTTCTCAAAATACAAGAGTCCCGACAGCGGCTTTGCCGACATGTATGAGATGCTCCACGAATACCTGCAGCACTACCCCATCCCCGTATGCTATGACTTCCCCATAGGTCACCACAGCGGCAAGAACTTCCCCCTGGTGGAGGGCTGCCGTGTAAGGCTGGATGTCACAGACAGCGGGACCAGCATCACTATGACGGAGTAAATGTAATAATGATATAAACAAGTAGAATTTATGAATAGAAGGATTATTGTTATGGTTATGCTGACAATAACCATAATCACAACAGCCAATGCTCAAAGTGTTGTGGGCAAATGGCAGTGTACTAAAGAATTTATTGAAAGCCTTGGATTAGGTTATTGGAATTTGGAAGGGTATTGCAAATTCAAGAAGAACGGAACATTTAAGGCTAAACTGCATCGCAAGCAGGTTGTGAAAAGGAAGAACAACAAGACGGGAAAGATTGAACGTAAGTTCAACACCAGAGCAATAAGTATTAGTATTGCGGGGGCATACGATGTGAAAGAAGGGCAGATGTCAACAACTGTTACCGAGAAGGGTATATCATGTTATGTTGAACCAGACGAATATGCTACAAAAGAAAATCCGTACATTGACGAGAGATCTGAAGAAACGTGGAATATGCGTGCGCAGTCACGAAGGGAAATAGCCTATGACAATGCGATAAACATGGCAGACAGAATCAGCAACGAAATAAAGAAAAACATATTGCAGGGCTTGAATGTGCAACAGCAACCCATTATGATTACAGAAAGCGCTGTGGCCATAGGTGAAAAGACCTATTTTTCTAAATGTCACTGACATAAACATACATTATCGAAAACTGCGCTGAGGGAACATTTCTGTAAAACAAAAACTGTAATCTGTATCGCAGCACAGCATTTCCCGCTTCATATAATCATCTTATTATCAAAGTGATACAGGGGGTATCGTAAAAGCTATCATATTACACTGTAAAAGGGCATCTTTTACCATGTAATATGATAGCTTTTACAGTGTAATATGATAGGTATTACGAAGCTATAGTTATCAACCATAAAATTGTACTTAAAAATAACCATCATTAATTTAATGGCCATTAAATTAACAGCCATTATTTTCCCCGTATTTCTTGGTTTTTTAAGGAAAACTTCGTAACTTTGCAGTTCGGATAATATTTTAACCAAAAACACTACAATATTACTAATGAAAAAAATCTCAATGGGACAGATGCGCACTGTAATCTGCGCTATTTATCTGCTGACTGCAATGACCGTAAGTGCCAAGTGCGGTTATTATCGTACTTACGAGGATTTCATTGAAGGAAATCTGATATCTCTGGACACAATATTTGCAGACGCTCATGGTATAGGACGACAATTCTGGTTGGGTGGCAACGACTACACCCTCACCACAGGAAATGAAACCACAGACAAGAAACTGAAGAAAGATGCCTTCGTCTTAATGCAGGATGACACGCTTTACGTCAACTGCCGCAAACTGCGCTTCGAAAAGACTCGCTTTGCCAACGGATATGCTAAAACCAGGCGAATAGGAGAGCATAGTCTGATATTCGTAAACAGAACCATAGGAAAAGAAGCAGAGTCTGATGCTATTGTAGCAAGAATGGCGTTTGGTGCCATCGGTGGAGCTCTTGTAGGCAGCAAACAGATAAAGCAACGTGTATGCTATGTCATTTCAAACGGTGCCGACGAAAAAGGGCGCATAACCGTTCGCATGATAAACGATAACCTGATGGAGAAGATGATTGATGGTCATGACGACCTGTATGACGAATACTATTCTGAAAAACAGAAATCAAAACGCATACTGGCGGAACGTGTGTTGCCCATCTTGGCGAAAGCGGGATTGTTTGAACTATCTGAACAGGAGAAGATGAACGATGACACTATGCTATCGGAAGTTCCCGACACCGTTGAAAAAAAGGTTGACAAAAACAAAGAACTACCATCCAGCACCCAGTGCGGCTACTGCTGCTCATACGAGGAACTGATGGGAAATCAGTGGAAGGCTCTTGACAATATATACAGCGATATAAACGGTCAGGGACGCAAACTGTGGTTTGGAAACAACGACTACAGACTGACAACGGAGAATGACTCCATCGACAAGGTGTTGAAGAAAGAAGCTTTCGCCATAATGAAAAAGGATGAACTGTATGTGAACTGCCGTAAGCTGGTGCGCAGCAATGTACGGTTCAAAGGCGGCTATGCAAGAGCCTGGCGCAGCGATAATGATGAGATTATCTTCATAAACGAGGTGATAGGCAAAGAGGCGCAGCTCTGGCAGACATCTCCGAATATGCTTGCAGGCTCAGGCGGCAACTTTACATACAGCAGCAACCAGATACGCCACCGAGTGTGCTATCTCATCTCTGACGGTAGCAATGGGAAAGGATATACCGAGGCCATCCTGATTGACGATGCACTGATGGATAAACTCCTTGAAGGCCATAACGACTTATACGCCGAATACTATTCTGAGGAAAAGAAGTCAAACCGTATGTTGGCCAAGCACGTATTTCCGATTTTGATGAAGGCAGGGGTGCTTGACATGCAAACAAGAGAATAACGGAGAATGGCAATGTGATATTTTTCCCGCTTTTCTTAGTTGTTTAAGGAAAACTTCGTAACTTTGAAAAACAGCCAGACTTCAAGTAAGAAGCCTGGCTGTTTTTTATGTTGCCTAATAAAGTCTTTTTTATTTCACCTCCCAGATGTCGTTGGTCTCAAGGAGCTCTGCGAAGTTGTGGTACTTCTTGGCAGCCTTGACCTCCTCTATCTGTGCAGATACGCAGTCATCGTAGGTAGGAGCCTCAACGTCGCGGATTACACCGAGGGCTACTGGGAAACCGTCGCCGTTACCCATGAGGGCAAGCTTGGTCTGCAGTGTATTGTCCTCACAGTGTGCGTCGTGTACGAGGATATCCTTCTCTGTGATGCCGTTCTCACCAATCTTCACGATCTTCAGTCCGAAGCCCTCCTGTACGAGTCCGAACTCACGGTCCTTACCAAAGATCAATGGTTTGCCGTGCTCTACGTAGATGGCGTTCTCCTCACGACCAGCCTTGTTATACACTGCATCGTGGCAGCCGTTGTTGAAGATTACGCAGTTCTGCAGCACCTCAACAACAGAAGCACCCTTGTGTGCGTTGGCAGCCTTCAGCACGCTGATAGTGTGCTGACCGTCGGTAGCCACGGTACGAGCGAAGAAGTGTCCGCGTGCGCCGAAGCAGAGCTCTGCAGGGCGGAATGGATCTTCCACTGTTCCGTAAGGGCTTGACTTGCTGACGAAGCCACGTGGTGATGTTGGAGAATACTGTCCCTTTGTCAGACCGTAGATACGGTTGTTGAGCAGTATCATGTTGAGGTTGATGTTACGGCGGTTAGCGTGTATGAAGTGGTTACCACCGATAGCGAGTCCGTCGCCGTCACCGCTGATCTGCCATACGGTGAGGTTTGGGTTAGCTACCTTTGCGCCTGTTGCTATGGCAGCGGCACGACCGTGTATGGTGTTCATGCCATAGGTAGCCATGTAGTGTGGCAGACGGCTTGAACAGCCGATACCAGATATTACGGCAGTGTTCCAAGGCTCTACGCCGATTTCTGCCATTGCCTTATGAAGTGATGCGAGGAAGAAGTGGTCGCCGCATCCCGGACACCAACGTGGCTGTCCTTTCTTATAATCTTGAGCTGTAAATTCCATATTACTTTTATTTTTTTTACTACGAATTATGCGAATTATACGAATTTATTCCTTACGAATTAGAAACTCTTGAATTATACGAATTTGTTCCTTTATAATTAGGGAATCGTTCAAATTTAAGCGATGGCTCACCAAAGTTTATCAATATGGCCAAAGGGTAATTAGCTACTTTAGCATAATTGATGGATTGAGAGCGATGTATGTCATCCAATTCCTTAACAGCCTTTAATTCTATGATGATTTTATCATAGCAGACGAAATCAGGAATAAATGTTGAGCTCAACTGTATTTCATGATATGAAGCATGTATCTGAACCTCTCTTTGGTAAGGGATTCCTTGTTTTCTCAGTTCAATCTCAAATGCATCCTGGTAAACCTTTTCTGTGAATCCACATCCAAAAAACCGATGCACTGCCATAGCCGCTCCGATAATCTTATGCGACTCCTCAGGAAAGGAAATATGGATGTTGGAATTCAACTGACTCATGAAAATTCGTTTAATTCGTAAAATTCGTAGTCGCTCTATAATTTTTTATTTGTTGATAATCTCTGTAAAGGCCTCTACGAGTTCGTTGACCACGAATGGCTGTCCCTTCACCTGGTTGAACTGGGCAGGAACGAAGTTGTCAACCTTCATGCGGAGGTAACCGGCAAGCTGACCCATGTTCTGCTCTGCCACTACCACCTTCTTGTACTTCATGAGTACCTCAGCGGTGTTCTTTGGCAGTGGGTTGAGGTAACGGAACTGTGCAAGGGCAACCTTCTTGCCTGCAGCACGCATCTCGTCCATTGCAGCATGCAGGTGTCCGAAGGTAGAACCGAAGCCTACGATGAGCAGGTCAGCGTCATCCTTGTCGCCCAGCACCTCAAGGTCTGGCACCTCTATGTTAGCAATCTTCTGAGCACGCTTGCGTGTCATAAGGTCGTGGTTCTCTGGGTTTGTAGAGATAGCACCTGTCTTGTCGTCCTTCTCCAGTCCGCCGAGGATGTGCTGGAAGCCCTCACGACCAGGCACTGCCCAGTAGCGTGTGCCGTTCTCAGCACGCATGTATGGAGTCCACTGACCCTTCAGCTCCTCAGGAACGTATGGAGGGTTGATGCCGTCCATCTTAGCAAGGTCAGGCAGCTTGAATGCACCTGAACCGTTAGCAACGTATGCATCGGTCATCAGCACTACAGGAGTCATGTGCTCCAGTGCCATCTTGGCTGCGTCGAAGGCAGCATAGAAGCAGTCTGTAGGACTTGTTGCAGCGATTACAGGCATTGGTGACTCACCGTTACGACCGTAGAGACACTGCAGGAGGTCAGTCTGCTCAGACTTTGTTGGCAGACCAGTAGCAGGACCACCACGCTGCACGTCGAGCACTACGATAGGCAGCTCCATGATAACGGCGAGGTTCATAGCCTCAGACTTCAGACAGATGCCAGGACCTGATGTAGAGGTAACCGCCAGTGCACCGGCGAATGATGCGCCTACAGCTGATGCGCAGCCTGCTATCTCGTCCTCACACTGTACGGTGGTGACGCCGAGAGACTTGTGCTTTGACAACTCGTGCAGCACGTCGGTTGCAGGAGTGATAGGGTAAGAACCCAGGTACAGCTTCAGGCCGGCCTTCTCGGCAGCGGCGATGAAACCGTAAGCAGTAGCCTTGTTACCTGTGATGTCCATGTAACGTCCAGGAGTCTTCTCCTTAGACTCTATGCGATATACGTTGATAGCGCTTGAGTGAGTGTTGTGACCGTAGTCATAACCTGCCTGTATAACCTTTATATTAGCCTCTGCAACGCCTGGCTTCTTAGCGAACTTCTCCTTCAGGAAGTTAGCCACGAGGCTGAGGTCGCGGCTGAAGAGCCAGCAGACGAGTCCGAGTGCGAACATGTTACGGCACTTGAGCATAGCCTTGTTGTCCATTCCGCTATCCTTCAGGGCATCCTTCACCATGGTGGTGATAGGGCACTGTATCACGCGGTCTGGATCGATGTTCATCTCACCGAGGTAGTCGGCGGTCTGGAACTGAGCCTTGTCGAGGTCAGACTGCTGGAAAGAGTCTGTGTCGATGATGATGGTAGCGTTCTTCTTCGCATACTTGTACTGAGTCTTCAGTGCAGCGGCGTTCATAGCCACGAGCACGTCGCACTCGTCACCCGGTGTATAAACCTGACCCGCACCGATGTGCACCTGGAAACCACTGACACCTGTCAGCGAACCTTGTGGGGCGCGGATGTCCGCTGGGTAGTCTGGGAATGTTGAGATGCTGTTACCTACGGTAGCCGATACCGTAGAGAAGATGTTTCCGGCCAGCTGCATGCCGTCGCCGGAGTCACCTGAGAAGCGCACGACCACCTGGTCGAGCTCTTTGATGTCTAATGCTTCTGCCATTTTTCTCCTTAGTTTTTATATAATGTATTATTTATTTCTATAAATTGCAAAGTTACTCATTTTCTGTGACATTACAAAATATTTTGCTTTGAAAACAATCTAAAAGTCACCAAACGGTCTATTTTCTTGACATATTGTAATTATCTGCCGTTGTTTCGTGACAAATTTCTTTTAATCATGAAATGACAGAAAAGGCATTTTCTTAACGGTGGTAATGAAAAATCTATGTAAAAAATTTTGATAACAGAACCTTTTTTCGTAACTTTGCCATGTAAAACCAATATACTTTAAACTATGAAGAATTTGAAAATTATCTTGTTGGCTGTCATAGCGGCTGTAATGGCCAGTTGCGGCACAACATCGAAAGTACCCATCACGGGACGCAAACAAAACCTAGTCGTCAGCAATGAACAAGTGCTCAGTTTGAGTAGCGAGCAGTACAAGGAATATATGAAAACGGCGACTCCATCCACCGACGTGGAAAACACAGCGATGGTGAAGCGCGTTGGACAGAAGTTGGCCGATGCTGTGGTGGCATATCTGAGCAGCAATGGTTTGGGAGAAGAAGTATCGCAGTATCAGTGGGAGTTCAACCTTGTGCAGAACAAGGAAGTGAACGCTTTCTGTATGCCTGGCGGCAAGATTGTGGTATATGAAGGCATACTGCCTGTAACGCAGGATGAGGCTTCGCTTGCCGTAGTTCTTGGCCATGAGATAGCACATGCTGTGGCAAAGCATTCTGCCGAGCGTCTCAGCAATGCATACAAGCAGCAGATCGGCATGCAGGTTCTCGGTGGTGTGGCGCAAGCCGCAGGTGCAAGCAGTACGTTGCAGAACCTTGGTTCCGCAGTGCTTGGCGTGGGTGCTCAGGCTTGGTCGTCAGGCTTCTCCCGCAGTCAGGAGAGCGAAGCCGACCACATCGGTCTGATATTTGCTGCCATGGCAGGCTATGACCCAGAGGTTGCGGTTTCATTCTGGCAGCGCATGGCGGCAGGTGGCAAGAGTTCCAACTCAATATTCAGCGACCACCCCTCTGACGAGAAACGCATAAAGCAGATACAGGAATGGATGCCGGAGGCAAAGACATACTATAAGCCAGCAACGGTGGCTTCTACAACTCAGAGCACAACGACCGCCAAGGCAAAAACCACAACAACAAAGAAATCAACAAAGACTTCCAAGAAGAAGAAATAAACAGTTGAATAACGGTTAACTTATAAACCATAAAATAATAAGCAGGCACAGTGTTTTATTGTGCCTGCTTATTATTTTACCGTTATTATACTTATGTATATGTAATGACTACTTTGTCTTTTCAAAATGCTGGTAGTCTTTACTGCTGCGCCATACTCCTCCCCATGTAAAGCCATGCTTACGGAAGATTTTATAACAAAGGTCAGTGGGAGTGATGATAGGCACAGGAGCCTTCACCTTTGCACGGTTGAAAGCGTATGGTCTGCCCTCTATGGGGTCAACCTTGTTGCCACGCACCCAAGGGTTATACAAGGGGTTTACATCTATTGCCAGACCACGCCCGTGGTTTGACAGGTGATTGGTGCCCGGCACCACACGATAGTTGAAGCAACTGGTATTGTTGTGGCGCATTGACAGGTTGTCGTCACCGCCATATTCGTCAACGATGACCATGCGTTCGATGATGTACTTATTGCGATAGAGTTCGAGGAATATGCTGCGCAGATCCTGTGCAATGAGTTTGTTGCATACGAGTTCGCCCACATGCGTCTTTCCGTCCAGTCCCACATGCAGCACCTTGACGTAACGCAGAGTTTCCCTGGCCCATTTCTCTTTTTCTTCAGGCAGAGACTTGCCACGCATACGTCCGAGCAGTTCGTCAGACAGTTCCTCAACGGCAAAATACTTCTCCATTTGCTGAACCGACGGTGCTGCAATAACATCGCCAGCCTTCTGTGCGTAACATACCGTGGTACACACAATTAATATAAATAAGGCAATTCTTCTCATCTTCTATCTTTCTACTTTCAACATTCAACTTTTCACCTCATTCCTTATTCCACATCTTCATCAGCAGGATGCCGATGAGGATCCACAGTATCTCGCGGACACGGCAGATGAGGCTGACATAGAAGCCTACGGCGATGAGTTTCTGCGGTGACAGTGCTGCTCTCACGCTATGGCCTATTGTTGCCGGTATGGAGAGCATGAATCCGCCCTCCTGCACGCCGAGCTGCATGGGCAGGAAACCTATGAGGTTGGCACACAGTGTGGTGAACGAGAGTATGAGGATGGAGTGGAGGAACACGAGGGTATAGCCTGCTATTCCGCCGCCGCAGTCGATGTCGAACATAAGCAGCATGAACATAATCTCAAGACTCTGCACCACACGCGACATATATTCGAAGAAGAAACTGGTATAAAACGCTTTCTTGTCCTGCGAGTGGAGTGCAGCTATCTGCTGGTCGATATTCTCCAATGATTCGCGGTGTCGCTCCGTAAAGCGTGTAGCCCAGCCTTTCAGTCCTGGTATTTTCGCAAGGAATTTCATGACGTTTACCACCAGTCCGCCCTTGTATCCTTTCTGGAAGAGCCAGAAGGCAGCCATGCAGAAGAGTGCTATGCCGCCCAGTGCTATGGCCACCGTGGTGTTTAGTGGCAGGTCACCTATGATGACCAGCGCCACATATATGAAGATTGAGGAGAACCAGAACCAGAAATGCGCGAAGAAGTGCATCATGGCATAGAGTATTACCGACGACGTAGCCTGTTCCTTCGGCATGTGTTTTGTCAGTTCGAGTATGCGGTATGGCTCTCCGCCCAGTCCGCCCACGGGTGTGGCGTAGTTCAGTGCATATCCCGATATGGTGAGTTTGTATATGCGCATGAAGTGTGGCAGCGGAGCGTTGTTTCCCTTTATGATGGCACGCCATGCCAGTGCATTGAGGCCATAGATAAACACCCACACGCCGATGACAGGTATGAGCCAGTAGCCAGCCTTGCAGAGATGGTACCACAGTTCGCGGAAACTGATGTCGAAGGTAAGCAGCATCACCACCACGCATGCCACGCCGGCGAGGAAGAAGAGGTTATTGAGAGTCTTTTTTGTCATGTCAGATTATTCTGATATCTTGTCGTTTATTCTCTTGCAGAATGTTTCATGACGGCGGTTCACATAGAAGTAGAGGGCTCCCATGATGAATATCTCCCAGAGGAAGTTGAGTGCCGGCACGTCGAGCAGGCAGAAAATGAAGAACCACAGCGAGCGGAAGTTGAACGTCAGCAGTCCGTTCCAGAATATCACCGGCAGCGATGCGTCGTGTATTTCCTTGCGCAGGCCTTCAGGTATATCGGATGCCGATGCACCAAACTTTTCCTTCAGTGTCTTCATCAGTCTTTGGAACTGCGGTGTCACGGCTTCCTGTTTCTTTGTGTACCCTATGTATGACTTTTGGAAATAGCGCTCAGCCCATGATGAGTTTTCAGGTGTCATGGCCTGGTATTTGCGCTCCACGTCAACAGAGTTGTCAAGCTCTGCGCCCTTCTCTCCCTTGAGGAAGAAGAGGTGCACCTGTATGTAGTAGTCTGCCAGTCGCTGCTGTCCTGCCATTCCCCACACGCCGCTGATGATGCCGAGCACAAACACTACGGCTGTGGCAATCCACGTGTTCTGTTCTGTATTCTCTATGCCGAGCCACTGAAACTCAATGTCGTGGTGCAGATAGAAACGCCATACCAGTGCGATGTATATTGGCACGAACCATGTGAAGCCTGCCACACCGTCGAGTATGCGTCCCAGCGGACTCTTCTTTCCTGTCATGCGGGCCAGCTGTCCGTCGGTGCAGTCAAGGATGTCTGCCAGGCACAGCAGCACAACAGCCGCAATGTTGTAAATAAGTCCCGTGGTACCTTCATATACGAAGCATCCGTGAGCAAAGAGCAGCGCGCTGCCTGCTCCTATAATCATCGACATGATAGTCACGGTGTTCGGGTGGATGTCAAATTTGGCGAAAGCCACAGCGAAATAATAACACAGTGGGCGCACCACGTGCAAATCGAGCCAGTCCTCCGTCTCAGAGGATTTCAGTGTCTTTTGTATCTTTTCTTTCATTTTTTGGTTTAGAGGTGGAATTATGAAAAATCCCACATTATTGAGTTACAGAAGTGCAAAATTACAAAGAAATTTTTAAATAAGCGCAATTTTAGAGTTTTTTTAATTCTTTTCTTTGCGTATCTCATTATTTATTACTAATTTTGCCAAAATTTTAGGAAAATACATAAAATGAATTTTTTAGACAGAAACGAATTTAATTTCAAGCCTTCTGCGAAGGTGGTAGAGGCAATAAAGAACTTTGAACCCGAGACATTGTGTTTTTACACACGTATCTATGACGAGGGCAAGAAGAGCGTAATATCCGTGAAACTCAACGAGATATACGGCATACCGGAAGAGCAGGTGCTGCTGACATACGGCGGCGAGGACATGCTGAAGAATGCCATCCACTACTTCCTCATGAAGGGCGACAACAAGAAGATTCTCATTCCTGAGTTCTCATGGTGGTATTACAACCGCGTAGCGTCTGAGTGTGGTGGCACATTCGAGATGTACCCTCTGCACGAGAAGGAAGACACTTTTGCATACGACATCGACGAGGTAATAGAATACACCAATCGTGTGCATCCACGCATGCTGTTGCTGGCTTCGCCAAACAATCCTACCGGCAACGGACTGACTCCTGAGGAGACTGGCCGCATCATGGAGAGCATTCCTTCTGACACCATGGTGCTCATCGACGAGGCATACGCCAGCTTCATTTCAAAGGACACCGACTATATCGCTCCGCTGGTAAACAAATACAGCAACCTCATCATCTCACGCACACTGTCAAAGTTCTACGGTCTGCCAGGCCTGCGCTGCGGCTTCGGCTTCATAGGCAAGGGTCACGACCAGTTCCTCAGCTACATCAACAAGTATCTGGGCTACAACCGTTTCTCTGAGGCAGTGGCACTGGCTGCACTCGACAGTGACGACCACTATCGCAGCGTTGCCGACGACATGGAGTGGGACCGCCAGCTGTTCAAGAAGGAGTTTGGCTCACGTCCTGGCTTCAAGGTTTACAAGAGCGTTGCCAACTTCATCCTCATCAAGTACCCAACCGAGATTAAGGAGCGCCTGCAGAAGGCCCTGGCCGAGAAGGACTACAAGATCAAGTTCATGGGCGACAAGGGACTGGAGGACTGCCTGCGCATCACACTGGGACGCAAGGAACAGATACAGGCAGTGGTTGATACGATACTCGACTGTTTGAATTGAAAATTAAAAAATGAAAGTTGAAAATTATGATTACACCCTGCCGCATGAAAAGGCAAGGTACAAAACCCAATCATAATTTTCAACTTTCATTTTTCAACTTTCAATTCAACAAGCAGTAATCATAATTTTCAATTCTCAACTTTCAACTTTCAATTAGAATGAAGGCAGTAATCCTCGCGGCCGGCACGGCATCACGCCTGCGACCGCTCACCGAACATACACCCAAGTGCCTGCTGAAGATAGGCGAGCGCTCACTGCTGCAGCGTTCCATGGATGCCATCATCGCTGCCGGCGTGCGTAACTTCGTCATCGTCACCGGCTACCTGCACGAGCAGATAGAGCAGTTCATCTCTGAACAGTATGGCGACAGCATCGGCGTGGAGTTCATACACAACGACGTTTACGACTCCACCAACAACATCTATTCGCTGTGGCTGGCACGCCCTGCCGTTGACGGACAGCAGTTCCTGCTGCTCGACAGCGACCTTGTATATGACCCCGCAATCGTAAAGCGCGTCGTGGACACCGACAGCGACAACATACTGACACTCATCCGCCACGAACTGGGTGAGGAGGAGATGAAGGTGGTCACCGATGCCAACGGCGACATAACCGAAATCAGCAAAACCTGCAGCCCTGCCGATGCAGCCGGCGAGAGCCTCGGCATCGAGAAGATAGGTGCAGCCTACTCCACCGCCCTCTACGAGGAACTGGACGGGATGATGAACAAGGAGCATCTGGAGAACAAGTTCTACGAACTCGCCTTCGAGCGCCTCATCAAGCAGGGACACTCATACAAGGTGCTCGACGTTACCGAGTGCTTCTCATGCGAACTCGACACCGTGGAGGATTTCGAGAATGCAAAAGACAAGATACCCGCCGCACTTTATTAAACACACACATATATAACATTAAGAGCCGCAGCTGACTGTCAGTTGCGGCTCTTTGCATCATAAGCGGTTTTAGAATTAAAATCGACGGTGGACGTTTGTATGTCTCCATTCTTGTATAGCACCTCGATAACCTTCTGTATGGCGCACAGGTTACACCCGTCGCAACGGTCAAAGTGGTATTTGCCGTATATGTCGCCACACTTCACCGTGCCCTCCTGTTTATTGAATGCCTCAAACACCTCGGCAGCCATCTTCTGATGGTGCGGCTTGTCACCGCTGGCATAAAAGCCCAGTGCCATGATTGCACCTGAGAGAGCACCGCAGGTACCCTGGTCAAACGTATGGCCGATGCCGCCAGAGAAAGAGTCGGACATTCCGCGCAACTGCTTCTCCGTGAACAGCGGACCTTCTGGTCCCTGCGGCACGCCGAGCGTGGCACAGATGGCTGTCAGCGACAGTGATGCACAGCCATAGTGCTGACCGTAACGTGACTCCAACTGGCGCTTCACCTCCGCCTTCAGTGAGTCAAGAGAATGGTGTCGGCTCGTTGCCTGGAATATCGATGGACTAGTACGTCGCAGCGAGTCGGCATGCGCAGCAAGGCGCACCGTGTCGGCCTTAATGTCAACTGCCTGCACCTGTGCAGGCAGAAAACCGGTAAGTGCTATCAATAAATCCGCTTTCATAACTTTTTTACTCCTTTCTTTACACAGTGCAAAGGTACGCACTTTTGACCTCTCCCACAATACCATTTGTATGGTATTCTCTCTGGTTTTCCCTCCTAAGTGATCGTCCCGACATCTCTTGCGAGAATGTCGGGACGATTCTTATTTTATCTCCTTATTACGTTATATACCTATTATCAGTACGAGAACTTAACGCCGAAGGTGAAGGTGCGTGCTGATGGGTATGTGCCACGGTCAACGTAGCCGCTGTATTCTGGGTCAAAACCGCTGTAGTTGGTTATCGTCAGCAGGTTCTGCGCTGAGGCGTAGAGGTATATGCCGAGCTTCTGTCCGTTGCCGAGGCGTGGCTGGAAGTTATAGCCAAGCTGTATGTTTTTCAGGCGCAGGTAGCTGGCATCCTCTATGAAACGGCTGTCGAGGTATGCGCTGTAGTTGTTCTGCGCGAAGGCACGCGGTATGGTGGTGCTTGGGTTGTCCTCTGTCCAGCGTCCGAGCAGTTTCGTTGATGCGTTGTAACTTGCGTTTGGTGATTCAAGGGCCTGCTCAAGCTGGTTGTAGAGTTTGTTGCCGTATAAACCCTGGAAGGTCACTGCCAGGTCCCAGTTCCTGTAGCGCAGCTGTGAAGAGAAGCCGTAAGTGAACTTTGGCTGTGCAGAGCCGAGCACCACGCGGTCGTTCTCCTGGTCAACGTAACCGTCGCCGTTCTGGTCAACATATTTCACGTCGCCATACTCCACGTATGTCTTGTTTGACGGTACTGGCACCTTGTCGAGGTCGTCGCCCTTCTGCACGATGCCGTCGAACACCCAGCCGTAGTATGTGCCCAGTGCCTCGCCCGGACGGATGATGGTCTGGTTGGTGTTGATAATCTCCTTCTGCGCACCGCCGATGCTTGTCACCTCATTCTTGTTGTGGGCGATGTTGGCGCTGGCGCTCCATGTGAGGTCTTTCGACTGCCACAGCGTAGCGTTCACGGCAAACTCCACACCGTCGTTAGTCACGTTGCCCACGTTGGCAAGCTGACGGCTGAAGCCTGTGGTCTCCTCCACCGGTATGTCAAGGAGCAGGTCGGTGGTCTTCTTGTGGTAGAAGTCGAAGATGAAGCCGAGGCGGCCCTTCAGCACGTTGAAGTCGATACCGAGGTCATACGATGTAGTGGTCTCCCACTTCAGGTCATCGTTGCCTAGTGCAGAGCGGTAGTATGCTATGTTCTTGGTGCCGCCGAGGAAATAGTGTGTGGCAGCGTATGTGGAGAGGAACTTATAGTCGCCAATCTCCTGGTTGCCCACTGTACCGATGCTGGCGCGCAGCTTGAGGTCTTCAATCCACTTGTGGCGCTTCAGGAATTTCTCCTCGTTGACGTTCCAAGAGAAGCCCAGCGACGGGAACCATCCCCACTTGTTGTTCTTGGCGAAGCGGCTTGAACCGTCGGCACGCAGCGTAGCGGTGAGGTGGTAGCGGTCGAGCAGCGAGTAGTTCAGTCGGCCAATGCCTGAGTATATCACCGATGTGATGAAGTCTGTCTCAGTAGCCACCAGCTGCGAACCTGACTGCAGGCTGTGGTAGCCGAGGTTTTCGTTGGCGAAGTTGGCTGATGAGCCGAGCACGCGCTCGCTCTTCTCCTGCTGATAGGTGTAGCCGCCCATTGCCTCAATCTCATGTATGCCGAACTTCTTGTTCCAAGTGAGTGTAGCCTCAAACTGGTCGCTCTCCCAGCGCTTTGAACCTACTGCGCCATAGCCGTCGGAGTTGAAGCCTATCTGTGATGTCACTGGACCGAACACGTTCTGGCGTGTGTTGATGATGTTCACCGAACCCTGTGTGCGGAAGCGCAGGTCCTTTATGATTTCCCACTGTGCGAAGGCCGATACGAGAGTGTTGTCCACCTTTGTCTCTGCCGATACCTGACTGAGGTCGGCAATGGCGTTTGGTGTCTGGCCGTTGCGCACGAAGTCGCCTGCCTCGAATGGGTTGGCATAGTTGTAAGAGCCGTCAGCGTTGTAAATAGGTACGGCCGGCGATGTGCGCAGTGCCAGTTCGAGCAGTCCGCTCACACCGTTTGACTGTCCGCGGAACGACTGCGAGCCCGTCTGTGTGCTCTTTGAGAAGTTGGCCTTCAAACCCACGGTCACGTTCTTGAAAATGTCGCGCTCATAGTTCAGTCGGGCACCAAGGCGTGTGAAGTCACTGCCGCGTATCACACCGTTCTGGTCGGTGTAGTTGCCTGATATGAGGAAACGCTCCTTGTCAGAACCGCCGCTCACTGAGAGCTGGTGCTGCTGTGTGGCGGCGGTGCGGAAGAGTGCATCCTGCCAGTCGGTGCCTGCACCCCATGTGCTGACCAGTTCCGGCGTCACGCCCGATGCCGTCTTCTGTGCATCGGTGGCGAGTTCAAGATAGAGGTCGCCCCACTGCTGAGCGTAGAGCAGGTCGAGGCGCTTGCGCACTGACGATACGCCAACAGAGTAGCCGTAGTCAACCTTCAGGCGGCCCTTCTTGCCGTTCTTCGTGGTCACGATGATAACACCGTTGGCACCGCGCGAACCATAGATGGCAGATGCCGACACATCCTTGAGCACCTGTATAGACTCTATGTCAGAAGGGTTGATTGATGCCAGAGGGTTGAAGTTTGTTCCTGCCACGGTGTTGCCCGCATCTGTTGCATCGCTGCTGTTATATACCAGCACACCGTCGATGACGTAGAGCGGTTCGTTGCCGCCGTTGATGGAGTTGCCGCCGCGTATGCGAATGTTGATGGCAGCACCCGGCTGTCCTGATGAAGCCGTAGCGTCAAGACCTGCCACTGCACCGCCCAGTGCATTGTCAATAGATACGGGGGTGACCAGCAGGTCCTCGGTGTTGAGTGAAGCCACAGAACCAGTCAGTTTCTTACGCTGCTGTGTACCGTAACCCACTACCACTACCTCATTGATTGAGTTGCCGCTGGCAGCCAGGCTGATGTTCACCGGTTCGTCGGCGTCATATACGTCAACCTCCTGTGTGCGGTAGCCGATATACTGCACGCTGAGCGTGAGAGGCAGTTCCACTTTCGTCTGCAAGGTGAAGTTGCCGTCATAGTCGGTCACGGTGCCGAGTTCCTTTGAACCTTTCGGCACGAGCGAAGCACCGATGAGTCCCTCACCTGTCAATGCGTCCACCACTCGACCTGTTATGGTGGTCTGAGCAAACGACGACACCACGGTCGCCAGTGCTATAAGTAATGTGTATATTCTTTTCTCCATAAATACAATCAGTTTTTAAGTTTTTGTTAATGTTGTTGATTCAAACCGTTAATAACATTCTCCCATCTGTTGCCTGTCAGCAACACATTCGTTTCATCATTGTAATCTCCTTTAATATTATCATAACTTTTTTATTTTGTTTTTTATTTCTGAGTGCTTCTTCGCATGAAGAAATAGTGAACGTCAGTCGCTAGACTGGTGCATGTCTTTGATTTCTGAGTGCAAAATTACTCCGATTTTCGCATTCGGGCAATACTGAATGTGCGGCATTCTATATACCATAATAATGGTACACACGGTCTGTAACCTCACATTTCACCTTTCATTCGCCCCTCTCTCTACTGGGGTTGCTCTCCCCCGCAAAACGGGGGAGAAGCGAAGCGGAGGGGGTGTAAAGACTATTGAGGGTCAGGGGTGGGGCTCTTTTCACCTTTCACTTTTGTTCTATTTCTCCACTTCCAAGAAAACTCATTTTAAGGTGCACTGATGGAGGGTGGTGGACAAGATGTCCAGAAAAGGGGTATCCCCACTGCGCAGCCAATCCGTCCAATCGGTTTGATCCTATAAATGAAAATAAATAATCAGTCGTCTACATACTTGAAATAAACGAATTTTTTTTTCATTTATATTTGGTGGTTTGAATTTTTGTTTGTAACTTTGCCAATGCAGTTTCAGCGATGGAATTGTCGCTACGAGTGAAATCGTACTCTATGGCCGCAAGAGGGCTTCTCAAGCAGAACCGTCTTTATACGTGGCCGCCTTCGGGCGGTTTTTTGTTATGTTTAGAACCCTTTTTATGATAAACCAAATAAAACAAAAAAATATGAGAAAGATTATGAAAGTTTCCGTAATGGTGCTTGTTGCTATGTTCACATTCAGCATAGTGGCAGACGCGCAGGAAGTAAAAATGACAAGCTATGGTGACGAGGAATTCGCCTTGCAGTATCCCTCCGAATGGGAACCGAAGGATGCTTTTAGCGCAGATTTTATAGCCGAGGGAAAGGACGGTGTGAGCAAGGTCGAGGTATTGCTCAAATACGAGGCCTTCGATGCTGCTGCCCTGAAGACATGGGTGACAGAGAGGAAGGAGTTGATGACAGCATTGGAGTTGAAGAGCGACGAAGCCGTTACGAAGGAAAATATCACTACCATCCGTTCTGTGGGCGACAAAGAGATATGGGACAAAGCCAAGGGAACGTATGTGAAGCTGAAGGCTGTCTGCATATCGTTCGCCATGGTGAGCAACGGTAAGACCTTGACTGGCAATATATGGTATCAGCAGAAGGACGATGCGAAGATGAAGCATGTAGTAGAGAAGATTCTCGCATCGCTAAAGGTTCAGTCAGAAGGATAATTTAAAACATGATTATTTTTACAAACTGATTAAAACAGAAAACCTGTTTTTTATCTATGTAGTCTTCTATTCTTCTACCATATAGACTCTAAAATAAATGAGGATGTGCAAAACTGATTTGCACATCCTCATTTACAATATATGAAATCACAAAATGTTTATTGACTTGGTAACTGTGTAGTTGCCTAGACGTCAAATTACACCTCCCACACGGCTCCGTCGGGGGTGTCCTTGACTATCACACCGGCAGCGGAGAGTTCGTCACGAATCTGGTCGCTGACAGCCCAGTTCTTCTCTTCCTTCGCCTTGGCACGCATGTCGAGAACCATCTGCATCACCTTGTCGAGCGCCTTGTCCTTGTCTGACGATGCACCGGCAGAGGTCTGGTTGGTCAGTCCCAGTATGTCAACGGTGAAGACACGCATGGTCTCAGCAAGTTTCTCAAGGTCTGCCTGACTGATCTTTGCCTTGCGGTCAACAAGCAGGTTTACCTGGTGGCATGCCTCGAACAACTCTGAAATGACGATAGGCGTCTGCAGGTCGTCGTTCATGGCATCGTAGAGTTTCTGCGGGAGTTCCTTGACATATTTCTCAATCTCCGGACTTGACCCTTTGGCGGTCTGTATGCGCTTCAGATCCTTCAGTCCCTGCATCAGTCGGGCAAAGCCCTTCTCTGCAGCCTCCAGCGCTTCGCTTGAGAAATCAACGGTGCCGCGATAGTGGGCAGAGAGGATGAAGAAACGTATCGTCATGGGCGAGAACGCCTTTGTCAGCAACTCATGCTGGCCGGTGAAGAACTGGTCGAGCGTGATGAAGTTGTTGTATGACTTGCCCATCTTCTGACCGTTGATGGTAATCATGTTGTTGTGCATCCAGTAGCGCACGGCCTGGTGTCCCATCGATGCCTGCGCCTGAGCTATCTCACACTCATGATGCGGGAACACGAGGTCCATGCCGCCGCCGTGTATGTCAAACTCCTCGCCGAGGTATTTCCTGCCCATGGCGGTGCACTCGCAGTGCCAGCCAGGGAAACCCTCTGCTATCTGGTCGTTGGGCATCAGCCATGGCCAGCGCATGATATGCTCCGGCTGCGCCTTCTTCCACAGTGCGAAGTCGGCCTGATTCTTCTTCTCGCCCACACCGGCGAGGGTGTCGCGCGATGCGTCCTTGATGTTCTCCAGCGTGCGGCCGGAGAGTATGCCGTACTTATAATCCTTGTTGTATTTCTCAATGTCGAAATACACCGAACCATTGCTGACGTATGCGTAGCCGTTGTCAAGAATCTGCTGCACCAGTTGCTGCTGTTCTATGATATGGCCGGTGGCGTGCGGCTCTATTGACGGTGGCAAGACGTTGAGCTTCTCCATGGCAGAGTTGAAGCGGCGTGTATAATACTGCGCTATCTCCATAGGCTCCAACTGCTCCAGTCGCGCCTTCTTTGCAATCTTGTCCTCGCCCTCGTCAGCATCATGCTCCAGGTGGCCCACGTCGGTGATGTTACGCACGTAGCGCACCTTGTAGCCCAGGTGCTGCAGATAGCGGAAAAGTATGTCGAAAGTGATTGCCGGACGAGCGTGTCCCAGGTGTGCGTCTCCGTAAACGGTAGGGCCGCACACATACATTCCCACGTGTCCGGGGTTGATAGACTTGAACGCCTCCTTCTTACGCGTCAGCGTGTTGTATATAATAAGTGTCTGTTCCATTATTATTGTGTTGTTAAATATATTGACATTTGTCTTGGGTCTCTTCGTGTGTCCCAAATCGTAATAATGTATATATGTTCGTTTTCTATACGATATACAATTTTAAAATATGGTTTAACTAAAATATATCTATATTCATACTTCAATCCATATAGACTATGCTCTATAGAACCCATTAGTGGATTTTGTTGCAGTAACCCACACTTATAAATTGCATTTTCCTTAAATTGTTTTATTGTTCCTTTGGAATATACACTCCCAACACACAATGCAAGAGACCTAAGAGCTTTGTAATATTGATTTGTCCAAATCAATCTTTTAGCCATGGAAACTCCTCCTCTAGTTTTTTCCAACCTTCCTCTGCAGTACAACATCTGCCTGCAGCAATATCGGTTTCAGCCTCTCTTACCATTTCATGTATTTCCTCTACAGTGTAAGGTTTGAGCTCTTTATTATCGTCATCCCAAAGAGACTCACGCAGACGCATCCTGTCATCTGGTGACAGTTGCATCACCATGCCATACACTTGCTGATATGTCGGTCTTGTTGTTTGCATATACCTACAACATTTGTTATTCAACTGCAAAGTTACTAATTATTTCGCAGTGATGCAAATTTTCGATGGCTTTTATCATCTAAGCACATCAAACCAGACACGTTAGGGCATCGTCACTTCATGCTGTCGAGCAGTTTGACGAGGGAGTCGAGCTGACGGGCATCCACTTCCACGTTAAGCAATTCGCCCTTGCGGTTGAAGAGTTTATAGGTAGGGAAGGCGTGCACGTCAAGGTAACGCTCTATGGCTGACTGCTGCACCTCCGGCAGGTTGTAGTGCGCCACGTTGTCGCCAGTCACGTTGTATTCCTTGATGACGTTTTCCCATGACTCCTGCGGACTCCTGTTGGCAAGGTAGAGGAACACTATGTCATAGTCCTTCAGACGGGCATACTCCTCGGTGGAGTGTGATAGGGCATTCTTGCACGGAGTACACCATGTGCCCCATATGTCGAGCAACACGAACTTGCCCTTGTAAGGCTCCATTATCTTCTTCAGCAACGCCTCACCCTCAGTCATGTCCTTAAGGCCTACCGCCGACTTCATAACGAGTTTGTCAAAGTCGCGGTTCTCTATGGCGAGGTAGCGGTCGCTCTGCTCCTTCACCTTATCCATAAAGGCGGCATTGCATATCATGGTCCTAAGGGTATCAAGGATGTTTGACGACATAGAGGTGCGCTTATGCTCTATTTCCCCAAGAGCCGCCTGCGTAAGATACATATCCTTTATAGTCTGGTCAGCACCCAGCGAGTCGAGCATCTGAGAACCATCCTTTACTCTGTCTATGAGCACTTGCCCATTTATCAGCCTGGTTACTCTCGGGCTCTGGTATATCTTGTCTACGGCCTTAATCATGTCGGCGTTCTTGCTATTCAGTTCATCCGCTATTTTCTGTTTCTCCTCATCCGTAGGAGCGGCATCCACCTTTGCCTGAGCCTCGACAATCCATTCTTTCCAGCGTGTGAGCAATGCCAGTTCCTCGTCATTTGAGGCGCACTCCGCAATATGGTCCTGCAATCTCCATCCGATGCGTGATGAACCGCGCACGTTTGACTCATTAGAGAGGTAGCTGTTAAGGAAATAACCCGTTTCACGATGCAGCGTGTATGGCTTGCCTATCTTAGTCCAGAAGGTGTCATAGGCATACTTCCGGGCTTCCAGTGGCAGAATGCTCTGACCATCGCTGTTGCGCTCCGGGGAATAGCTCCGCGACATACTGAAATTATGAGCCTGCTGCCAAAGCGTGTTGTCCTTCCGGTACATGCTGAAGCGGGCAGACAGCGTGGGGTGTTGCTGGCATAGGCTGTCAACGTAGGCATGGCGTGACTTTATCAGACTGTCGGTAGAGGCTATATAATGGGCATAGTCTTCACCTTTCTCCATACGCACAGTGTTCCAGTCGAGCGGAAACCTGAACAACTCGTTCTGCAACCTTACGTCGTCGCCCATAAAGTAGCGGCGGCCTTCCTTGAAGTCGTAGAGCATGAAATATGTCTTGCCAGCCTCCAGCATGGTGCGGACGAAACAAGTATTCCAGTCGCAGAAGAATTCCATGCTGTTGATTACGGGTATCTTCACCTTGAAGCGTCCCTGTTCGTCAATGTCGGCATGTACTTGTTTTGAGTCGCCTGTAAGGAAATCCATGTAACCGAAATCAAACGTGAGCATATGCTTCTTCACATCCTCAGGCATATCCTTCACCAAGCCTATTACGGTTATGGTATCGTTCTTATAGTGCGTATCGGTGAAGTCGGTGCGCTGGTCCTTTACAGGATAGTCGGGCATGAAGCGAGTGGTTATCATGGAGTATTCCTGTGTCTCGCCGCCTATCTGTATTATGCGCTTACCCTTACGGTCTTTTCCTACCTTCACTCTCAGTTCGTCGCCATCACTGCACATGACAATCTCCGCCTCGCCAGTCTTGTCGTTCACGTCGCACTGCTTGTAGTTCCAGAACCTGCACTGATATACGGCACAATCCTCAAGGAGGGCAAGCATCCAGTTGCCCGTTTGGTCATCACGCCAGTATGACGGTAGCAGCTGTTTCCAGCGTTCCTCCACCGGCTTGATGCCTTTTATCTGAAAAGCGCCCTTGCCGTCGCCCTCGATGAAGTCAAACGACCTGGTGCCTCGTGGCAGCGGTGGAAAGTGGAACGCCATATCGAGCTTGCCGTCCTTGGTACGGAGTTTTGCGTCCAGCTCCGCATTATCAGCAGACACTATAGTGTATCGCTGTTCGCCCACCTTGAGATAAGTGTCGGCAGCAAACCTGAACCAAAAATGCTCAGGATAGTCCGACCGCACCGAGGCAGTGATATACACCACCGTCTCGGCATCTGTCAGTTCCACCCTCGTCACGTCAAGAGCGGTACGGAAAAAACCGTCACCGTATGCGTTTCCATACTCTGTAGTGGGGTTATCCCACACTACGACCTTTCCCTTTGCCCATGCAGCAGCAACCGCCATCATGAGCAGGACCATCAATAAGCCTTGCTTCTTCATTGTTTATTATTCGTTTAGGATAGTGAGCATCTATTCTTCTTCTATCTCCTCTATCTTTCCTGCCATCGCCATGCGGGCGTTGAGCGATGTTTCAGGGGCAGTGATGTCGGCAGTGCGTACCTCCTGCTGCTCGCCGTCGATGTTGAATGAAAGCGTGGCGCCATCCTCACGCACGTCGATGGTTACCTGTGAACCCATCACGAGGGGCAGGTTCACGTCACCGTGACCGGCAGGGAAACCACACAACACCGGTATGTGGTATTCTGCGAGCATCGGCCTCAGCATGGCCTCAACACTCTCGTATGTAAACTCCTTGCCGCAGTCGGTAAACTCACCCAGTATCACGCCCTTGCAGCGGTTAAGCACACCGTTCATCTTCAGTATCTGCATCTGGCGGTCGATGTTGTGCATCGACTCCCCTACCTCTTCAACAAACAGTATCAGGTTGCTTCCAAGGGTGGCATCGGCTTGCGAACCGATGTTTGGTGCAAACGTACAGATGTTGCCGCCTACCAGCATGCCGGTGGCCTGTCCTATGATGTTCTGCGGATGCGCAGGCACCTCATAGCGTGGCACATTCCCCATCAGCACATCGCGCATCAGCGTACTGGTTTCATCAGTACCGCCCTTTGCCAGGAACGAACTCATGGTGCCATGCACACTCATCACGCCGGAGCGTGTCAGCAGTCCGTGAAGCGTAGAGATGTCGCTGAATCCCACAAACCACTTGGGGTGTGCTCCCCATTCATTGAGTGACAGTTGGTCAATCAACTGTATCGTGCCATAACCGCCGCGGTTGCATATCACAGCTTTTATCTCAGGGTCGTTAAGCACCCATCTGATGTCGCTCACGCGCTCTGCCACCGTACCGGCATAACGTCCGTCAAGCTGTTTGCCCACGTTTGGTCCGATGACTGGCACCAGTCCCCATGAGCGCAGCACGTTGGCAGCCTTCTGCACGCTCTCGTCAGGAGTGAAATACGACGGCGATATCAGCGCGACCTTGTCGCCCGTTACAAGATAAGCAGGTTTCACACAGTTGAATACCATGGCGTTGTCGGGTTCCTCTATCCCAACGTCTTCACCACCGATGCATGCAGTGAGTAGCCCTGTAAGTGCGCATGCCATAACGGCAAGAACGAATATTTTTATTTCCTTTTTCATATACGAGTACAAAGTTACAAACTTTTCCTGACACTGCAAAATATTTTGCATCGTCAAACAAAACAAGACGGTTTTGAAAATCAAATAACTTTTTCATCTGCATATTTACAATAAGAAAACACGGGGCACGCTGATGTGTCCCGTGTTTCTTTGTGTAAATGGATTCTCTTATACACCCATATAAGCACTTTCCCCAAAAGATACTTTGAAAGGATACGTATCAACAATTATATAAAAATGACACTGTCAAATGGATACTTGTATGAAATTTCTCCATTATCATCAGTTTCGTAAAAAAACGACCTGTGAATATTATCAGTGTTTATTATGATATTTTCTGTTTTATGTTGCAATTCGTTTACGGCTGGAAAGGATTCAAATTCCTCATAATGGAAATTGTACTTTCTTCCATTGGGTAATGTTATTTCTATGATTGAAAATTCCATGGTTATTGGTTTTACGGTGTAAATTTACAAGTTTTTATCCGTAAAAAAGTAATTTATCAGAAAGATTCTGTTTTTTTAACCAATGTTTTAATGAATCTTTCAAGATTCTTTTGTACTTTTGCATTGTCATTGCATCTTGGTTTAAGTTTGAAGATGTCATAGACGGATTTTACATAGAAAGCGTTTGCTCGCTTTGTTTTTGTCCACTTTGAACCTAGGAAATTCAACAGCAAAATCAGAAACAAAGTCATGAGTTGATGCTACGGGTATGATATTATACATCCCGGAGTGTGCAAGGGAGCGTTGTGGCGTCTCCCCAAGCACACTTTTAGGGTGTGTCATATACGTATGCGTGGGTATCTCTCTGTCTGTTTTTTTGCAGGTTTTTCCTAGGACCCAAGTGGAGCAGACAGCAGTTGATACCCACGTTTTCTTATATACGGAACAGTTCTTTAGCATTTCATCAAGTCTCATTTAGGGTATCATCGGGACATTTTTATCAAGATAAACTAAATGAACGTAGATAATGAAAAAGCCATTCGCGCTGTTGTAAGCTCTTTTGTTGAAGCTTATGCCACAGGTTTTTCTGATCGTCATCTGTCTGAAGTTGAAGATGAGGAAGGCACAATAAATATGAAGATTCATAATGTCTTTATTTCTGCTCTTGGTGCAGACATACAGTATTACTCTGCTCTCGCACGTTCTCTTGACAGCAGTTTAGGCAACATGTTAGAGAAAATGGCTATCAAAATAGCATCTTTACATTATACCGTTAGCCAACATGTTGAAGGAATAATCTATCAAGAACAAACAGATTATATAGCAGAACTCTTGGAATCATATAAAAATACTAAAGGCATTAATCACAAGAGACCAACAACAAACGATTATACTGGCATCCGTAGAAAAAACAAGTCTGCGAAACACAGCAAACGACACGAAAGTGACTACTATCTGAAAGACGAGGAAACAGGCATGCACTATCTGATAGAACTTAAGATAGGAGGAGATTTGGATAATAAAAAAGCACGTTCCGAGAAGGAAGCTCTTTTGGAACAATACTGCATATTAGCAAATACTCTAGGTTCAGAGAAAAATATAAGAATATGTTTCGCTACAGCATATAATCGCTATGGCGAGGGGAAACCTTGGAGACAAACACGTGTATTGCAATTCTTCGCTGAAGACGAATTATTGATAAGTAGTGATTTTTGGAATCTTGTATGCAAATCCGACAGAGGCTATGATATTATACTTGACGAATATAGGAGAAATGCACATCTTATAGTTGAGGCATTAGCAAAAATCAAGAACGCATATTTGCCAAGTTAAATATGAAAGACCCTAATTGGAGAACCTGCATACTTAACGCAGATAGTCGCAACGTGATAAAAAAGATTCCGGACAACGCAATCGATTTCATATTAACTGACCCTCCCTATAACATAGGAAAACATTCCACTGGCAACATTCCACTACCAGGACGTAGTGCAATGAACAATGATGTCGCTGTCTGGGATTGGATAGATTTTAATCCAGAAGAATGGGCAGATGAATTTGTTCGTATACTTAAACCAACGGGAAATCTCTTTATATTCACTTCCTATAATCAAATAGGAAGATGGTATGCCTGTCTTGACCATAGGTTCAATGCTTCTAATTTTATGATTTGGCACAAAACAAACCCTGCGCCAAAGATCTTTAAAGCAGGATTTCTAAATAGCTGTGAGATGATATTCACTTGTTGGAACAAGCATCATACATGGAACTTTATATCACAGAGAGAAATGCACAACTTTATAGAGAGTCCTATATGCATGAGACCTGAGCGACTTAGTAATCCTAAACATCCTGCCCAAAAGCCTGTGGCAATACTTGAAAAGATGCTGACCATAGCCTCAAACGAAAATGATATTGTTTTCGACCCTTTTATGGGAGTTGGTTCAACGGGAGTGGCATCAATGAAACTTTCCAGAAGATTCATAGGTATAGAGATAGATCCGGCATATTGCAAAGCTGCAAGAGAAAGGATAAAACAACAAGAAATGGATAAAGAACCCCATTCCTCCAGTATGGCAAGGGAGGAAAGCTGTTGTATTTTTAATGACACATTAACGGACTTGGAACAAATTTTCCAATCATAAAAACAATAGACGCATGAGCATAGAACAAAGTCTGAAAGCCATAATAAAATGGGCGGGAGGGAAAGAGAAAGAACTGAAATATATTATACCAAACCTTCCTAAGTTTAATCGGTACTACGAACCATTCGTAGGAGGAGGTTCTGTGTTTATGGCTATGCAGGCAATGGAGTATTTTATAAATGACCGTTCAGCAGAATTGATAGCATTATATAACAACATCGCTACTGTAAATAAATGTTTTTTTCGATATGCAGAAGCAATTGATTATATATGGAAGGAAATAGAAACATTCTGCGAAAATAGTAGATTGTCTGAAATATATGAATCATATCGCAATGATGAAATTGACAAGAGTGACCTTAAAAATGCTATAACTCTATTTTGTAACAGTAATAATGAAGATATATGCAATTTAATAAAACCGGAGTTTAGTGATTATGAAAACATACTTGTCAGAGAGATTAAAGGAAATCTATATCGCAAAATGTCAAGGATGCATGACCTAGAATTAACGAAGAACACTCTACCCCAAAAGGATATAAAAGACAATATTCTATGTGCAATGAAGAGTGCTCTCTATATGTTTCTTCGACATCTTTACAATGATAATCAAATAAAGAATTCCATGCACGATTTACATAATGCCTTGTTTCTGTTCATTAGGAATTACTCATACAGTGGAATGTTCCGATATAATACTAAAGGTGAATTTAATGTGCCTTATGGAGGAATAGGATACAATAATAAAACATTACAAAAGAAGTTGGAATATTATAAGTCTGATGCTTTACATATTCATCTGAATAAGACACATATATACAATCTTGATTTTGAGGACTTTCTTAATGAAACCACTCCATGTGAAGATGATTTTGTTTTTCTCGATCCTCCGTATGACAGTGATTTCAGTACTTATGCACAAAACGAATTCACAAAGCATGACCAGCAGAGATTAGCAGAATTTATGCTAAACAAATGCAAGGCTAAATGGATGTTGATTATTAAGAATACGGATTTCATTTACAATCTGTATTCTGGCATAGAAGGAATAAATATTCGGACGTTTAACAAGAATTATCTTGTTAGTTTCATGAATCGCAACAACAGAAAGGCAGAGCATCTGTTGATAACGAATTATACATAAGTTGGCTCACACCAGATACTCCATGTAGTTCTCCGGGGTGACAATGGCAGTGGAGGCTACCGGGTATGAGTCAAGGAAAGATTTCGGGATGCTCGTACCTGATTTCTTCGGGTTCCATTTCATCTCGAAGACGGTGAACATGCCGTCGGCTTCCTCTATATAGTCTATCTCTTGCTGGCTTTTCGTACGCCAGAAATATATGTTGCAGTAGTGATGCCTGTAATGATTGAACTTTATCCTTTCGGTTATGAAGAAATTCTCCCATAACGCACCCATGTCGTTGCGTATGTCAGCAGCGGCAAACTGCTGTATTACGGCATTACGCACTCCATTGTCGCAAAAATAGATTTTCTTTGATTTTTTCAGTTCGTTGCGCATGTTGCGGCTTAAACCGTTAAGTCTGAATATCACAAAACATTTCTCAAGCAGTTCAACATATCTCTCCACGGTCTTGCTGTCACTGCCTATCGTTTGGGCCAGTTCATTATACGAGACCTCTGATCCTACCTGGAAAGCCAGGGCACGCAACAGTTTGTCGAGCAGGTCAGGCTTCCGCAGGTTGTCCGTAGCCAGAATATCCTTATACAGATAACTATCTGTAAGCATCTGCAGCAATTCCCTTGGGTTGGTCCCATGATTCAAGATGTCAGGGTATGAACCATATATAAGTCGCGACTCCAACTGCTTTTTCACTTCCAGATAACCTTGGGTCTGGTAAATCTCAGCAGTGGAAATAGGAAACATCTGATACTCGAATTTCCTTCCTGTCAATGGCTCGTTAAGTCGGTTGCGCAGTTCAAAGGCAGATGAGCCTGTGGCTATGACCTGTACGTCGGGCATGTTGTCAACAATAAGTTTTATTGTTATTCCAATATTATCCACTTTCTGAGCCTCATCAATGACAATCATCTTGTTCGCCCCTACAAGCATCCGCAGTTCATTCATATTACGGTTTGTCAGTGCCGACACCGTCTGCGGGTCGTCACAGTTCAGATAAGAAACCTGTTCCTCCTGCTCCTGAATGATAGTCTTGAGCAGGGTGGTTTTGCCCACTTGCCTTGCCCCAAGCAGTATTATTGCCTTATTTTTGAAACACCTGTCAAGGATTTCCTTCTGTAATATTCTCTTAAACATACAATTACCTTTCTCATTACCTGCGGCAAAGTTAATAATTTTTTGTGGAATATGCAAACTTTTTTGGAACGTAATCCAAAAAAGACATGACTTTTTTGGATTACGATCCGAAAAAGTAGTATTCCAAGCGTAAAAACATACTGTCACATTTTCCGCCTTTTTGCTTACACATTGAATTTTGCAACCTCCGTTTCCTTGCGATACAGGTCAGCAACCTGCCGTCCGCTTGCGTACAGCGAAAATTTCAGGCAGGCGCAACTGTCTGGTTTCCAGCACAAATGTTTTTTGGGTGATGTTTCTCATCTCCTAATCAGTGCCTTATTACACTGAAAAACGTGCCTTATTAGGATGTAATCAGGCACATATTACGATGTAAAAGCATAGCTATTGCAGTGTAAAAGCATACCTATTACGATGCAGGGGTGCGTAAACGACCTTTTAGAGGCCTTTCCTTACCAGAAAACCACTCTATTTTCATTCTCCAGACGATAGTTTCAGAAAAAGCAAAGTGTAAGCAAAAAAACAAAAAAAGAGGAAAAATGACAAAAAAGGCATCAAATTCTTTTATACATAAAAAAAAAAGTTACCTTTGCATTTGCTTTTTTACAACACAAGGGTTTATACTCTCTTTAGGTTTACAGATTAGGATAAAACAATTTATAACAATATGAGACTTTTTTTGATTGCATTACTGGTAGGCATGTTCGCAAGTGTCCATGCGGAGGATAAATTTAAATTTGAAGAAATGGTGATTACAGATTTGCAGTACTGCGACACCTATCAAGGAATGGCACATGATGAATGGAAGACACTGCCGTTTCAGTGCAGGATAGAAAACGACAATGTGGCATGGCTTGGTGATGATGCGGTGGCGTTCATTCCAACTGACAACGACAAGAAAAAGAAAAAATTCATAAGGGATAACGCAAAATACGTCAAGTATAATGATGTCATGTATCTGAATTGTTGCGGGGCATCAACCGACGGCCGCAAATTAGGCAAGGGATTCATACCTGCAATATCCTATGGAGAAAATGAATTCTTCGTTGTAAAGGAAGGTCCGAAAAACGGTTCTGCAGCACCTGCAGCTATGTTTATGTTTGTCAGTATGGCTGGGGCAATAGCCATGGAAATGGCAGAGAATAGATCAATGAAGAATGATTCCTTGTATGACAAACGTCGTTGCTACATTTACAATCCATTCAACAAGACATTCACCCTTATAAACAAAGATAACATCGATTTGCTGGTTAATGACGAAGACATCATAAAAGAGTTAAAGGACATAAAAAAGAGATACAGGTACAGCCCTCCGGTTATTGCTTCATATTTCATGAAACTCGGTTTGATAAAGTCAGCACCGGTAGGCGTGAAGATTCCAGAAGACCTGTCGGTGTATAAATGAAATCATATCATCACGCATTAAGTTGTCTTAACGTGAACTCGACGAAATAATTATTTTTTTATCATTAATGTCGTTAATATAGACCATTAATGTCATTAATAATCTTAGAATAAAATATTAATGGTATTAACGAATGAAATTAACGGCATTAACGTAATAATGTCACAAAAAACACGGGGCACATCACTGTGCCCCGTGCCGTTTCCCGGGTTATCGAAAAAAAAGTTACGTGATTACTTCACTATATTTCTCGGGTGATAGTCAAACAGACGCTGGTTATTGCGCAGCTGCTGTATGTCGAGGTTCTCCACCTTGCCGTCCCAGTTGGCTCCCCATGCGGCGAAAGGTTCGCCCTCGGGAATGATGTGGGTTACGGTCTCGGTGCGTGGCGGCAGCGGCTCAAACACTTTCACAATGGCGAAATAGTCGCCTGCCAACCCTTCCATCCAGAAGATGTGGTCGTTGGGATAGCCAAGCACTTCCTTCAACTTGTACTGGTGGCCGGAACGGTCAACCAATATCTCATTGCCTCCGCGACCGAAATACTCACGCTTCCAGTTCATCTCGCACGCCTCGGCAATATATGTGGCATCGGGCGTGAGCCATACGGCCAGCGTACCGTCTGTCAGGGGCTTGATGAGGTGAGGCTCGTCATAGACAGCCCACGACTTGTGGTTGTCTTTGTTGTAGTCCTGCTCGCCGCTCACGAGGTGTGCCATGTGGATTTGAGGAGCAGAATCATAAACCACCCCCGTGCCGTACTTGCTGCAAGTCGTTGACGAATTATCATGGAGAGATGCTTCCATGCCGCGCATATACCAGTTTGGCACGCCGTAGATGACTATGTTTTTGGTGCCTTCTGCCAGTTTCGGGAAGAAAATCTGGAAGTCGAGCACGGTACCCTCCTTCTCCTTCACGTCGAACACCTTGCCGTAGCAGTCGCCTGGCACGGTGCGGCGCGACTGGTAGATGGTGCCAGTCTGCTTGTCTAGTATGACGCACTCGTTGCTTGCCAGCCACATGTTCTTCACCACGTCGGCGGGCATACGGAAATAGCAGTGCAGCACGGTCTCGTCATTCTCCTCGGTCAGCTGCCATACCGCCGGGATGTAAGAGACGTTGTTGGGAGATACATGGATGCCACCGGGGAAGATGCTTTCCAGACTGCTGATGGTGGGTATGTCTTTCACGAAACCGATGTTCTCGTGCCATGAGTTGTCCTCGGTGTCGTGCCACACCACCGTCTTCTTCTTTGTTTTCTTGTCAATGGTAGCCTCGGGACATGACATGAAATAGAAACCGTCGGCTTTTGCCAGTTGTTTCACAGACGTGTCGTCTGTCGTATCAGGCTTCGCTTGCGTGGTGGCGCAGCAGAGAGCCATGAGGCTTAGGGCTATTAGTTTTTTCATATTTCTTTTCTTTTGGAGTTAATATTTCTTGCATGCATTAGTTCATCGCGATATGATTGGTAGCACGCCGATGATACGGCGGCATTTATGTTTGAGCGGGTAGTGTAGAGCAGTATCTTGCCGTTGACACGCTCTGCTATCCAGCGGTATTGCAGTTGCTTGCGCAGGTCTTTCAGTTCAAAGTAGAACTGCAGGTGAGAGAAGCTCAGCAGGTAGCCGGGAGTCTCGTCGCTGTACCAGCACGCCACCTGAAGCAGTCGGCCGAACACGTCCAGCTCCTTCTTGTCGGGGAAGACATACACCTTGCTGACTACATTGCTGTCATGCGGAACGGCACACTGCAGTTCTCCCTCCTTCACCTTGCAGTAGCCGGCGAACTTCTCTATGAAATCATCCACACGGGCCGGGTCCTGATATGGCACGGTGTCGGTCTTGGTGTCGTTCGACGCGTATATGACGTGGTTTTCAGCACTGACATCGGTTGTCTGGGTGTCATATCTGCCGAGGTTCCAGAACTTCGTTATGGCAGGTGCAGCGTTGTCGTTGCTTGCAGATGCAGACTTGCTGTTGTTGGCAAGGGCAGCGCTTTCTGCTGCAGGCTCAACAGTTTCCTGCTTGTCCTGAGGTGCCTTCTCATCCTGCGGTGCGGTCGTGGCAGGAGCCTCAGCCTTTGCAGGCTCGGCGGTTTCAGTCTTGGCAAGTATCTTGTCCGCCTTGCGCAGTATGCGTTCGTTGCTCTGTGCCGTCTGTTTCTCCGACTGCTCACGGGTCATCATCGTGACGCCGATGCCCATTGTGAGCAGCAGACACGCTGCAGCGGCTATCCAGCGCCACCGTCTGCTGGATTTGTTGACGACAGGACGCATCGTGGTGCGCTGCATCAGCCGCTCGGTGAAGTCGGCTGGCAGCTGCGGCGTGTCGGCATATTTGCGCCGCAGTGCTTCGCGTATGTCGGTATCTTTATATGTAGTCATTTCTTCTGAAGTAATTAAACATGAATTCGACGAAATAAATTTTTTTTTATCGTTAATGTCGTTAATATAGACCATTAATGTCATTAATAACCATAGGGTAAAGTATTAATAGTATTAACGAATGAAATGTCATTAATATGATTTCATCGAACTGACGTTAGTTTATACAATTTCTTGCGGATCCGGTAAAGGCGGTTGGCCAGTGCGTGGGGCGTGGCATCCATGATGAACGAACATTCATCCAGCGGACGGTTCTCGAAGTAGTGCAGCGTGAGCAGCATCCGCTCATCTTCCGGCAGTGTGTCTATCAGCTGTTCCAACTGCTGTATGCGTTCCTCGCGGCCGGTTGAGAGTTCTGCCTCCAGCTGTTCGTTGCTGATGTCCGTCTGCCATACCTCGCTGTGCTCTATCGATACCAGGCGTGGCCGTCGCCTTTTCAGGAAATCGAGCGTCAGGCGGTATGCTATGCGGCAGAGCCATGTGCCGAGCGATGCACGCTGTGGGTCGTAGCTGCCGATATGGCTGAAGGCCCTGAGGAATGTGTCCTGTGTAAGTTCCTCTGCATCCATCACGTTGGGCACCATCCTCGCAATCATGGCGAAACACTGCTGTCCGTAACAGCCGACCATCAGGGTATGCCCCTCATGCCGGCCGCACTTCACGGCGTCCACTATTTGCTCGTCCCTGTTCACGTAACTTTTTTTCTCTTTTCTATTAGTTATACGACAAAAAAATGAAAATATCCCGCACCTCTCGCAATTTTTTTCAAATTTTTTTCACGAAGGTGTGGGATACTCTCTGTATATGGATTTCAAAGTTAGCATAAATTCTAATTGCGGTGAGGCTTCAGTTGCTTGTACAGTGTCTGCGTCTTGCCCGCCTCCCTGGCATTCATGTATATCGTGCCGTGCTCCTTGTCCATGATGCGGATAAACGGCGCATCGCCGTGCAGCAAGAGCAGCACCTCCTCCCCGTCGGCAGTTTGGAAATGCCCCAGTTTCACACCATCCAGACTGACACCATTGGTACGGAATGAAATCTTCGGCAAGCTGTTGCATATCGCCATGTCCGTTATCTCACTGCACTTCACCGTCACGCCATACATTCCGGCAACCTCTATCCTGTCTTTCTCCACCGTGGCATCCAGGTCTGTAAAGCGTACGTAGCCTATCAGCACGACGACAGCTATCATGACGGCGCTCAGCAACGCCACTATAGCATTGCGGCTCTTCGGCATCATCCGTTTCGGACTCTTCACCAGACAGTAGATAGACGCTGCAAGAACAGGTAGTATGATGAAGAATACATACAGCACCTCGCTCTTCAGCAGTGATGCCACTATACATCCAAGCAGCAGTACCGCCGCCGTCAGTTTCCAACAGGAATGGAACAGTCCGAGCCATCGCCTGTCCTCTTCCTTTTCCTCAGGAGTCTCCCCCCACTTGAACCCGTTAATCAGTTCCGGATTCATCTTTGCCAGCGCTGCCACGCCATACAACAGTGCGGCAATGACGCAGGCAATCAAAATCATAATAACAGATAGTATCATAAACAGACAACGGCAGTCACTTCTTTACTGGCATGACGATAGCCAATATTATATATAGGAGAAGGCCCGGAAAACCCGCTGCAAAGATAGACATAAAGACATAAGCCACACGCACCAGCGTAGGGTCAAAATCAAAATACTCAGCCAGTCCGCCGCATACTCCGCACAGCATCTTTTCTGTGTTTGAACGTGTCAGTTTCTTTTCCATAGTCATTAATCACTTGTTTATTCAACGGCAAAGGTAAGCATTATTTCCGGTTGGTGCAAAAGTAAACGGCGGAAAATGTTCCGCCGTTTACAAAAATTAACCTAATCACCATCTACCACCAGAACCGCCGGGGCCGCCCTGGCTATTACTGTTGTATGTCGATAACGTAACACCTGTTGTCGATTTAGTTGCTGTGGCGTCCACATATGCTTGTCCTGCGAATATCTCCGTACCGCTGATGTTGCTCACGGTGAATAGTGTCGGAGTACCACTGGTGGAGAGCACCATCGGTGTACCCATCTGACTGTTGCCCGAAGGCACTTGGAAGGCTACCTCAAGCGTTCCGTTGTTATAGAGTCCATACCATGCTCCCTTGGTGAACGACGATGCTTGCCAGCATGACTGCGACAGGCTTGCACCACGCTCCAGTCCACCTATGGCTATGATTGTGCCACCTCTTACATACAGTGCCTTTCCTTCCTCTGTGTTGGCATCGAGTGCAACCTCCGGCGATGACTTTGAGATGGCATATACCAGTCCACCATTGACATAGGTGTTGCCGTTAGAATCCAAACCATCGTTGTTGAGAGAATAAGCGAACACACGGCCGCCGTTTACCGTAAGGTCCTGCGCAGCATTGACAGCATCATCATAAGCCTTGACAGTTATCTCACCACCATTGATCACGAGTGTGTTCTTGCTCTCCAATCCCTCGGCATTGCATCCAGCGGTGGAGATGTTTATTTTTCCGCCTTCTATTACTACGCCCCCGGCGTAACTGTAGCTGTTGCCTACGGCTGTCTTGGTGCCGGCCTTGATGCCCTTCGGCGACGAATAGTATTTGCTGTCGATGCGGTCGGTATCACCGCTGTAGTTAAGGTTTTCCGTTGTGCCGTTGTTGTAATACAGTCCACCGGTGGTCTTTACGGTGATGTCGCCGCCGGTCATCACGAATACGCTGTCGCACTTCATGCCGGCACCACCAGAGCCAGTGCTGGTGAGAGTGAATGTTCCACCGTCAACCACGATGCTGTCGCCCATGCTTATGCAACTGGCAGAACTGGTCTCGAGGTCTTCCGTATCCCACTCACCGTTGCCGGTGGTGGTGATGTTGATGGTCGGCGTACCATTGGCCACGAGCTTGCCGTCGCCTTTCAGTCCCTTGCCGGCTATGGCACCGCATGTGATGTTTATCTTTCCGCCTTCAAGGTAGAAACTGCCGGTGTCCTCATCGCTGTGTTCATCGTCAGTGGCAAGTGTCTTGCTTTCGTCTATCTCACACTGTATGCCGTCGTCACCACTGTTGCTGATGTTCACCTCGCCACTCTCCATGAGGAAGTATTGTCCGCAACTGATGCCGTCGCCAACGGCAGAAAGCACGTTGATGGTGGCGTTCTTCACCGATATGTATTCGCCAGTCTTGATGCCATGCTTTACGTTACCGGTAATGTTAAGCGTGCCCTTCTGCTTGAACTCAGCGTGTCCCTTTACATAGAGGCATCCCTTCTGTGAACCTGCAGCAGCGTCAACGAGTGTGTTCACCGTACCTGTGCCCACCTTTATATTAATGCGCTTGCCGTTTTGTATATGCACGGCAGCACCCGAAGTCACCGGTGTCGTGTTGGTGAGCGTCAGACCATTGAGTTCTACTGTAGCTTTATATGAGCCTGACATATAAAACTCACCATCGTCAGATGCACCGCTCAGCGTGTAGGTTATCTCTTGCTCAAGGTCGCTGCCCTGTGCTATGTTCACATGGGCACCATTGACCTTCGGAGTGACATACTGCGCTATGTTGCCGGCTACGGTAATCTTTGCCTGAGCACCATCATAGGCAACGCTGATGGAGTTGTCTGCCATCTCGGAATCGTCAACGGTCATTGAAGCGATGTCTGAGGCGGCAAGCTTCTTGTTCATTATGTTAAGAGTATCGTCTGCGCAGAACAGCATGTCGCCGGTCTGTGCTGCAGGAAACTTATACGTTACTCCGTCTTTTGTCAGCACGTTGAGCATCTGTGCCCTTGCTGTAAGAGTCAATATAACCGCAATGGAAAATAACAGTGCCTTCTTCATTTCTTCACCCCTTTCATGGTTTCTTTTACAGTTTTCACTACATACACAACACCCTGCTGCATGGCCTTCTGTGCAGCACTAACACTGGCATACTGCCCGATGTATTGTCCGCTTACGGTATATAGTTGTACCTTGCCGTTGGTGTTTTCCGCATCGTTGACAGCGGTAATGGCATCGGGAGTGTCCTGACTGAAATACATCTTGCTCAGTTCTGAGATTGTAAAGGTCTCGGTGCCGCTGTCACTGTTGACGGTAAGCACACCCGACTGCGGCGTCATAGTAATGCCGCTGGCAGAGAATGTCAAAGACTGACCATCTGCTTTAACAAACGTAATGTAGGGATAAGTGTAGTCGGCAGCGCACGTCAAAGACATTACCGACAACATTGTCAGCATGAATAAAATTCGTTTCATGTTATTGTTAGTTTTGCAATTAATTTAATATAGGTTTGTTCGGCAAAATTACTTATAATATGATGATTGGGCAAATAAAATAGACAAACCACAGTGTTTATACACTTTTTAACAGCCACAGAAAGTGTGTATGTCAAAAAAAATATGTAACTTTGCCATGACTTTACTATAATCATTGTTATATATATAAGTTCTGACAGCAATGGTCAAATGGATTTGTGCGGCAGTTGGTCTGTATCTCGGAGGTTTCCTCGGTGCTATAGCCGGCTATTTCCTGGGCGCATTCATACAGGGTATCATGAGTGGCTCCAAGGATAATGTATTCACTTCTGAACAGAGGGCTTACGGCACAGGCAGCAATTATGCATACGGCAACGGCGGTTATACGCAAAACAGACGACAGACAGTGCGCACGACAGACAATCCACGCACCTTGTTTCTCAACAGTCTGCTTGAGATGTCGGCATACATCATCGCTGCCGACGGACGTATCATGCACTCTGAGATGGAGGTACTGCGAACCTTCCTACGACAGAATTTCGATGCCGGTACCGCACAGGCTTGCAATGAGCGTATGCTTACCATATTCGAGGAACGCAAGCGCATGACACAGAGTCAGTGGCGGTCGCGCGTCATGCAGTCATGTCGTGTGGTGGCAATGGCACTGCCGCATGAACAACGGCTGCAGCTGTTGTCCTTCCTCGCTGCCATCTGCAAGGCAGACGGCCATGTTGACCGGACGGAAATCAATGCCATGCGTGACGTGGCGCTGGCCATGGGACTTGATGTTTCTGTGGTTGACCAACTGCTGTCGCTTGGCGGCACCACGCTCGATGATGCATACAAAGTTCTCGGTATATCACCTGATGCAACCGACGACGAGGTGCGACGCGCCTACCGCAAGATGGCATTGCAATATCATCCCGACCGTGTTGCCACGCTTGGCAAGGATGTGCAGGAAACAGCAAAACGCAAGTTCCAGGAGATAAACGATGCCAAGGAACGTATTTTCAAGGAAAGAGGTTTATAATATATGAAGAAACTATACATAGAAACATACGGATGCCAGATGAATGTGGCCGACTCCGAAGTAGTGGCCAGTGTGATGCAGATGGCAGGATATGAAACATGCGACAGTGCCGACGAGGCTGACTGTGTGCTGCTCAACACCTGTTCGGTGCGTGAGAATGCCGAAAACAAGATATACCATCGCCTGGAAACACTGCACCGCGAGAACGAGAAGCGCAACAACGGCAGGATACTCGGTGTGATAGGCTGCATGGCGGAGCGAGTGAAGGATGATCTCATAGAAAACCATCACGCACGACTTGTGGCAGGACCAGACTCTTACCTGTCACTGCCTACACTCATAGCACAGTGCGAACTGGGACAGACGGCTATCGACACAGAACTGTCGCTGACAGAAACCTACCGTGACGTGATGCCCACTCGTGCTCACGGCTCACACATATCAGGATTCGTAAGCATCATGCGCGGATGCAACAACTTCTGCCACTACTGCATAGTGCCATATACCCGTGGACGGGAACGCTCCAGAGACGTGGAGAGCATACTACGCGAGGTCAAGGACCTTGAGGCACGTGGATACAAAGAGGTGACACTGTTGGGACAGAATGTAAACTCATACTCGTTTACGAATGAAGGAGGTATGATAAACTTCCCGCGCCTGCTCGCTATCGTTGCAGAAGCCGTTCCCAATATGCGGGTGCGCTTCACCACATCACATCCGAAGGACATGAGCGACGAAACTCTGGAGGTGATAGCGCGATACCCCAACGTATGCAAGCACATTCACCTGCCAGTACAGTCGGGCAGCGACCGCATACTCAAACTGATGAACCGCAAATACACCCGCGAATGGTACATGGAGCGCGTTGCTGCGATAAAGCGCATAGTGCCAGACTGTGCCATTACTACCGACATCTTCGTGGGCTACCATTCAGAGACTGAGGAGGACCACCAGCTGTCGCTCTCACTGATGAAGGAGGTAGGCTACGCTTCTGCATTCATGTTCAAGTATTCAGAGCGTCCAGGCACTTACGCCTCGAAGCATCTGCCCGACGATGTGCCTGAAGATGTGAAGATACGCCGACTGAACGAAATGATAGCCCTGCAGAATGAATTGTCGGCAGAGAATTACAAACTGGATGAGGGCAAGGAGTTTGACGTACTGGTGGAGAACTACAGCAAACGCAGTCGCGAACAGCTATGCGGCCGCACCAGTCAGAACAAGATGGTGGTGTTTCCAAAAGGCACACACCACATCGGCGACACCGTCAGGGTGCGCATCACCTCAAGCACCTCCGCCACACTGATGGGCGAAGAGGTGAAGTAAAGAAACGCTATAACTTGATATCAAGAAATAATACTACTATGAACAGTAAGACATCATTAACGGCTCTGTGGCTGTGCATCATGACACTGCTTCTGACTGGCACAACCAACGGTGCATGGGCTGCAAGACACGACGCTGCCACTGACACCAAACAGTCTAAAAGCATTGTGATACTGTATGAAAACGACGTGCACTGCGCCATCGACGGATACTCACAGATGTGCGGACTGCGTGATGCCATGATAGCTTCCGACACATGCCATGTGGCTATGGTGTCGGCTGGTGATTTTCTGCAGGGTGCTCTGTCGGGCGCCATCTCGCACGGACAGTATATCGTCGATATCATGCGTGCTATGGAGTATGATGCCGTAACGCTGGGCAACCATGAGTTTGACTACGGTGTGCCGCGCATGCTTGAGATGGTGGCACAGACTGGTGCACCGGTGGTATGTGCCAACTTCTTCGTATGCGGTGGTGCGGCTCCCATATACCAGCCGTATGTCATAAAGCAGTTTGGTAATAAGCGCATAGCTTTCGTCGGAGTGACCACTCCAGAGTCGATGCGCTCAGAAGGATATGCCTTCGTTGACGGAAAGGGCAAGAAAATATACGACCTTCGCACAGCCGATGTATATAGACTTGTGCAGCAGGCTGCTGACAAGGCTCGTGCCGAGGGTGCCGACTATGTTGTGGTGCTGTCGCACCTGGGAGAGGAAGTGCGCTCCACCGGCATCACCTCGCAGGGACTTGTTGCCGCTACACGCGGCATCGACGTTGTGATAGACGGCCACACTCACGCCGTAGTGCCGGCAGCTTCCGTTGCCAACATTGACGGAAAGCCCATCCCAGTGTCACAGACGGGAACCCAGTTTGCCAACGTGGGCAAACTGCTCATCACTCCTGACGGACATTTCAGCACTTCACTCATACCAGCAGGCGACATCAGTTGGAGCAATGCTCGCGTGAAGGCTGTCACCGACAGCGTGAAGGCTCTGATGCAGATCGTAACAGAACGCCAGATTGCCAACCTCCCTTACCCCATGCCAGTGAAGGAAAAAGACCAGTCATGGTGCGTAAGGCGCAGAGAGACCGGCATTGGCAACCTTGTGGCTGACGCTTTCCGCATAGAGATGGATGCCGAGATAGGCATCGTCAACGGCGGCGGACTGCGCAACGACCTGCCTGCCGGGACGTTGAACTATGGTGACATCGTGTCTGTGCAACCCTTCGACAATCACATGTGTCTGATAGGTGTCACAGGCAATCAGCTGATGGCGATGCTGACGAAATGTACTGAGAAATGCCCCAAGGCAGACGGCTCATTCCCTCATGTGTCGGGTATGCGCTACACCATACACACCGCCACACACCGCGTGACCGACGTAATGATTCTTGACAAGGCTACAGGCAAATACGTGCCGCTGCAGCCGGAGAGGGAATACACCATCGGCCTGAACGACTATTACAGCACTGGCGGTTTCTACAGCACTCTGAAGGACAGCAGGCTTATCAACAGCACCACCAAACTGAGCCGCGACATCGTGGCGGACTACCTGGAGAAGACTCTGTCTGGCAAGGTGGGTGACGAATACCGCGAGCCACAGGGTAGAATAACGATAGTGGAAGACTGAATTTTACATAACTAAAATACAAAAGACATGAATACCAAGACAAGACTGCAGACCAGCATTGCCGTGCTGGCACTGTTAATGGCAGGACAGACCACTGTCATGGCTCAGAAAGAGTTTTCGCCAGAGGTTTATCAGTACCTGAACAAGGCTAACGAGCGTGAGAACCTCGACGAGGTGGGACGCAAAGGCTATGATGCAAAGGAATGGCGCATGGAGGCTCCCAACAAGCCAGTGAAGAGCGTTGACGACATCTTCGCCTTCCGCTGGATGGGCGGACCATTCCGCAATACCGGTGCCGAGAGCGAACTGCCAGACACCAACTATGTGCCTACACGAAAAGGACTTGAGAACCTGTACCTTTCAGGTAGTTCACGTTTCTCTGACAAGGAGATGCAGGTGGTGCTGCCGTGGCTCAAGGAGCACGCCGGCAACATGCCTATCTACATCCTCGACCTGCGCCAGGAGACTCACGGATATGTCAACGGCAACCATGTGTCATGGTACGGCTACATCAACTGGTCTAACCTCGGACGCTCTGCCGAGTACGTGATGCATGAGGAAGACTCACTCTTCCACTCTCTGCGCGGCAAGACCATCGTGGCTGGCAAGATAAGCAGTTCAAACAACTATGTGATGTCAAACGCACAGAATATCCTTGTCGATGTGGACAGCGCATGGACAGAGAAGGAGATGGTGGAACACTACGGACTGCATTACCTGCGCCTGGCCGCCCTCGACCATGTATTCCCCTGCGACAATGTGATTGACGACTTCCTGAAGATATACCGCTCACTGCCGAAACCGGCATGGGTACACATGCACTGTCAGGCTGGTCGCGGACGTACCACACTGTGGATGTCGTTCTTCGACATGCTCAGCAATCCTGACGTCCCAATGAAGGACATCCTCTATCGCCAGACACAGTTGGGCGGCACCAGCATGTACTACAAGGGTCAGCGCAAGGGTGAACAGAAATGGCGCGTAAGCCTCTTCACCGAGACCAGTTACCTCGTGCCGCTGCTCTATGCTTATGTGCAGGACAATAAAGATAATGGCTACTCTCGCTCATGGTCTGAATGGAAGAAAGAGAAGTTTAACCTGAAGTAAGGGTATTTTGAAAAAGGAGTGATAGGGGAGTAGAAAAGGAGTGATAGGGGAGTGATAGGGACATTTGTATTTGACTGTATGAATCAGTTAACGTAATGTCCTTATCACTCCCCTATCACTCCTCTTCTACTCCCCTATCACTCCATAGAATCCCTTCTCACTGCTTCCAGGTAGAAGGACTCTTGCGCCATTCCTTCAGCACTTCGAGGTCGCTCTCCTGTATGTAACCCGTCTTGGCTGCGATGGCAGTGGTGTGCTCATAGTCAGAGAGGGTGACAAGGCGAACATTGGCTGCCTTGAATGCCTCCTCGGCAACGGGGAAACCATAGGTGTAGCTGGCTACCATGCCGACTACCTCAAAGCCTGCCTGGCGCAATGCGTCAACGGCTTTCAGCGAACTGCCGCCGGTAGAGATGAGGTCTTCCACAACTACCACCTTCGCACCCTCGGGCAGTGTGCCTTCTATCTGATTGCCCATACCGTGGTCTTTTGGCTTCGGACGCACATAGCAGTATGGCAACTGCAGTTCATCAGCAACGAGCGCACCCTGCGCTATGGCACCGGTGGCAACGCCTGCCACGGCTTCTGCCTCAGGGAACTCAGTGTGTACGAGGTGTACCAGTTCCTGTTTTACGAAAGAACGCAGCTCCGGATAGGCCAGCGTCTGACGGTTGTCGGTATAGATTGGCGACTTCCAGCCGCTTGCCCATGTGAACGGGTTGTTGGGCTGCAACTTGATTGCCTTGACGGCAAGCAGTTTTTCTGCAAACTGTTCTTTTATGTCCATTTCTTTATAATGTTTATAATGTTTACATTTCTTTGCGTGGTGCAAAGGTAAGCATTTATTTTGACATATCCAAACCGTTTGTTGTTTTTCTTCTACCTTCCTTTACCTCTTGAAACTGCTGCGCACAAGTATGGCCTGACGCTTACCCTTGATGTATTCGCGCAGTCCTGCCAATGTGCTGCCCTCCACCTTCTTATCGCTCGGCACACAGTGACGCTTGCCTAAGCAAGAACCTGACAAGTTGAGCACTTGCGAAACTTGAATATATTTACACTCTTGCTATTGCAGCATAATAATTAACGTTTCTATGAAAACCTTTGTCTTTCCGCAGCCCCTGCCCCTGTGCCTTTATACTTGCTCTTTGCCTGATTATAGGTATAACGCAAGGTCAGTTCGACATAACGGCTGTCATATTTGTTCTGATTCGTAAGGACAACCTTTTCTGAACGTAAAACCCCACGCTTTTGACTATAAAAGAGGTCATAACCCGCCAAGCGTATGGAAAGGCAATCATTAAGGAACGTCTTGGTGATGCTGGCATTTGCATGCAACGTGACATTGTCTTTTTCCACATTATTTTCGTTACCCTTACTTATAAGCATAAGCGTCATTTCAGCACTAAGTGACTTAGAGAACTTGAACGTGTTGGCAGACTGAACCACACACAACGGCTTGTTCATACGCAGAACACCATCTGTGGTTTGCAGCGTCATCCACTGCTTATACATCATTACCATAAGCTGAGGATGCCACACACCCACGTTTGGAGCATAGCTTATAGAGGCATTGACAGCCTTCAGACTGTGATAGTTGCTGCGCGACATTACAGATACGGCAGGATTATCTTGCAATGGCTCCATCCAGTAGAATATAGCATCACGGGTGTTACTGTATCTTACCTTCGCTGTCCACCTCTTCCATATAGCCTGTGCCTGCAGAGTATTTTTTATAGCAGGCTTCAGATAACAGTTGCCTTTCTGCAACGTAAACTGATTGATATAATACACCGCCTCGCTGAGGTCCCTGTAAGACGGCCTGCTGATGCTTACTCCATAACTCAGCGTGCCGCTGACCTGTCCCATTTTAGTTTGCAGTGATAAATGCGGAAAGAAATGGTTGTATGTGCGACTCTCATTATTCTGTAAGACACCATTATCGTAATAGTCGTCATGGTTGTGCTCATAACGCACCCCGGCACTGACGGAGCCGAAACTCAACGGATGTGTATACTCCACAAACGGTGCCACGGTATAATTTCGCTGAGTAGTGTTGCTCGACTTTATATACCCTTCAGGGTTTGTGTTCACCTGCTCACGTTTCGTATTGGTATATTCCGCTCCAAATGACAGGTTGCCGCCCATAAGTGGATGAGCAAGCACAAGCTTAGTTGCCCACAAGGTTGACTTGCTCTTGTTTCCGATAGTAAGTGTGCGGTCACTGTGCTCATCGTTCGTTTCTTGATAAAAGCCTTCGTTAGAACGGTTGTTATGCCACCAGCTGGCGTTGAAATCCATGCTCCACCCTGCTACCTTACCGCTATAGTAGGCACTGAGTTCCTGAGTAGGTTTGTCATAGAATTCAAAACGTCCTGTATTTTGCGTATTGTCATACGGCTGTCCGTCTTTCATGACAACAGAGCTGATGTTCACTCTCTCGTCCTTGTGTGGAAAATGCGTCCACATATATCGAACCCCCAAAGAATTATCCGCATCAATTACATAGTTCAATCCTGCATTTGCCCGTATGGAATGTATGTCAAAAGTATTGTTTGTATTCTCCTTCAACTGCCACAACGTACCAGCATCAGACACTTGGTTCTGCTCAGCTTTATCATAGTTTGTCTCTTTCATGAAGCGGAACATTCCGAACACATCAACCCCTTTATGACGATAGTTCAGACTGAATTGCTCATCTATGCCAGTATTGCAAGACTGTCTCAACACAAGTTTTTCATCCATACTCAGCCCCTCACCCTGCCTGCGCACTGTTTTTATCTGCACCACTGCAACAACAGAGGCATCATACTTCGCTCCTGGATTGGTTATCAACGTAATGGCAGCTATGTCCTGCGACTTCAACTGACTCAGTTCCGCATTATCCTTTACCAACCTTCCGTCTATATAGAATACCGGCTCACCGTTTCCAAATAAGTTGTATTTGTCATTGTCAACCTTATACATACCAGGTATGTGACGTATCACATCATCTGCCGTGCCTGCCTGACTCAGGAATGTGCCACTCACGTTTATACGCACCCCCTCATGTGTAAGTTTGTATACAGGCACATTACCATTTACGACAATCTCACCAAGTTGTTGTTCTTTAAGTGCCCTCTCTATGCTTAGTTGCAGAGAGTCGACAGGCTCTTTGTTGATTGCAAAAGCAGAGATACTCACCATTGACAACATTATGGTACACTTTGTTACGATATTCCTCATTGAACGCACTAAATTGAATGAAAACACAAAGGAAGCCATACAGCACGAATGCTGCCATGGCTCCTATTAAAGAAAAACATTGATAAAAAGTTCCTATTACTTCCTTCCGTCTGGAAATGGGTTGAAACTGCCGCGAACGATGCGGTGCTCAAAGGTCTGTGTGTCCTTGAAAAGGTTATACATTGGGCAGATACCTTCCACGCGGTTGAGCCACTCCTTGATCTTCTCGTCGCTCTCCGGTGTGAGGGTATGGAGGGTGTAGCGCACGTTCTGCAGTGCTATTGACTCCTTCTCGTGTCCCTTACGGCCTGCCACCGGATTCCATTCTGCCTCTACGGTGAGCGATACAGAGTCAACGTCGAGGTCGAGCTCTGCTGCCTGGCCCAGCGAGATGTGCGTGATACAGGTGCCGAGGATGCCGAGTACGCCTTCTATAGACGTCATGCCCACGTTTGTGCCGCCGAGGTACTCAGGGTTGTCATGAAGGATGAGATACTTGTCGTTGACCGTAAGCTGACGCACGCCGTTAGGGAATACCTTCACCCATGGGCCGCGTGGTTCGCGCTTTGTGGTACTGCGCTCACGATTGCGACGCTGTGCAGTGGTATCGTTCCTCAGAGCCTCCCACTTTGCGCGGCTTGCCAATATGGCCTGGCGCTTGCCGTGAATGTACTCGCGCAGTCCTTCAAGTGTTGCACCTTCAACTTTCTTCTCACGTGGAGACCATTTATGGTCGATGGTAAGCTTTGGTGTCACCGCCTGCTTCACGAGTGTTGCCACTACAGAGTTCTGCTCTGCCAACTGTGCCAGCTTCTCCAGTTCTGCATCAGATGCAGGTGAATCGATATATATGGTATAGAGGAAGTTGCGAGGATAAGCCACGCGACCTGTAGGCTCTTTGTCTGGACGACCGTGAATCTCTATTGTCAGCGAGTCGATGTCTATGCCGAGCAGCGCTGCCTGGTTGAGGTAGCTGTCGGCAAGGTCAGAGGCAAACACTGCCTGTGCCGTCGTCGGTGTATCCACACCAGAGTCTTGTCCGCCGTGACTCTGTCCGCAATCGCCTATATACTGGAAGTTGCGCACCCTTAGTTCGCGAACGCCAGAGCGGTTCTTTGCCACCACATTGGCGGTTATCGTTACAGGCTTGAGGTCTTTTGCACCGAGTGCGTTCCATGCCTCGAGGGCTACCTTGCGTTGTTTCAGGTGGTCGCGCAGTGATGGTGCATTCTGCTCAAGCTTCTGCTTCGTTGCGTTAGAGCGGAATATGCCGAGTGGTCCCTGCGCCTGTGCTGCCGTACTTATTGACAGGGCAGCTATTGCTATTGCTACTATATTATTCTTCATATAATTCAGTCGTTATTAAAAAAGTGTTACTTAGTCGTTGTGATACTTCCTCCCCACATGGAGAGGGAAAGGATGTGTCTCTTTATTTTATTTTCTCTTCACCCTTACAATCTTGTGCTCGAAGGTCTGTGTGTCCTTGAATACGTTATACATTGGGCAGACATTCTCTGTCTGGTCAATCCACTTGCGTATCACGGAGTAAGGCTCCGGCGTAGTAACATAGAGCGTCACGCGTAGGTTCTGCGGAGCTATCGGCACGTTCTCAAAGCCTTTGCGGCCTGCACGTGGGTCCCACTCGCCTTCTACCTGCACACGCAGTGAGTCGATGTCGAGGTCAAGCAGTGCTGCCTGTCCTTCTGAGATGTGCGTCAAGCAGGTGCCGAGCACGCCGAGTGCATTCTCACGCGATGTAAGACCGAGGTTCGTACCACCGAGGTATGCAGGATTATCGTGCACGATGTGGTACTTGTTTGATATCGTCAACTGGCGCACGCCGTTAGGAAATACCGTAGCCCACGGACCCGTTACCGGACCTTTGCGCTCTGTCTGCGGCCTATTCTTTGCAGCTTCCTGTGCCGCGAGCTTAGCCTGACGCTTGCCGTGGATGTACTCACGCAGTCCGGCGAGTGTGGCACCTTCCACCTTACGCTCTGGCGAAGAGTGCTTATATACTATGTTTACCGGTACCGTGACAGCCTGCTTGATAAGGCTTACCACCGATGAGTTTTCCTCTGCCAACTGTGCCAAGCGCTCCAACTCTGCGTCAGATGCAGGTGAATCGATATATATGGTATAGAGGAAGTTGCGGTTGTACTTCACACGGTTTGTAGGAACCTTGTCTGGCTGACCGTGTATCTCTATTGTCAGCGAGTCGATATCGATGCCTGCCAGTGCAGCCTGGTTGATGTAACTGTCGGCAAGATCTGATGCAAACACTGCCGCCGCCGTTGTCTGTGTCTCCACGCCGGCATCCTGTCCGCCGTCGCCATATCCACAGTCGCCTATGTAATGAAACTCACGCACTCGCAGTTCGCGATAGCCGGCACGGTTCTTTGCCACTACGTTGGCGGTCAGTGTCACCGGTTGCAGTTCGCTTGCCGGTATGGCGTTCCATGCTTCAAGTGCCACTTTACGCGCCTTCAGGTGATTGCGCAGTGATGGTGCATTCTTCTCAAGTATCGCCTGTTTCTTTGCAGACTTGAATGTCCCCAGCACTCCCTGTGCGTTTGCTCCGCTCAGTGCGAGAGCGAGTGCTGCTGTAAGGATAACGGATTTGCTTGTTCTTTTCATCCTGAATTTCTCCTTTCTTTTTTAGTTTTATTTATGTTTGTATTTTATTTTGCTATATCAGTGCGAGTCAATCAAGAGATTGGCGCACTTCTCTGATTTCCGAGTGCTTCCTCGCATGAAGGAAATAGTGCGAGTCAATCAAGAGATTGGCGCACTTCTCTGATTTCCGAGTGCAAAGTTACTATGATTTCACTTCTCCCACAATCCCACGTATGAGTGATTTCATATACCACACTTATGGTATGTAACATCGTAACAACCTATTACGCATACGTTTACAAAAAAACGAGAAAAAAACGTTATATCTCAGATATTATTTGTAACTTTGCAGGAGAATTTTCATGCAATACAATCATTATAAAAATAATTATACACACCTACTTAAATAATATGAAAAGAATCATCTTCATCACACTACTGACAACAATCCTCGCTGCATGTAAATCAAACCATGAGTATGAGAGTAACGGCATAGGTGCATCACAAAGTATCTCACTAACCTCCTCTGACAGCATCATAAAGCCTACACGCAATTTCAATGATTTCACCATCAACATGTTTGACCATCTGCACAAGGACATTGACAACAACTTTATCTGTTCTCCCTTAGGCGTGGCTTCACTCTTCCGCATAATACAAGACGGTGCAAGAGGCAAGACACAGAAAGAGTTGGGAATGGCGCTGGGCGTATCGTCAAAGGAAATCAGTGAGATAGCACTGGACTTGCAGGACGAAGACGGACACGCTATGGTAAAGATGGCAAACCTCCTTGCCGTCAACGATAAATATAAGGTGGAATCACAATATACGGAAGCCATGAAGGCTTTGTATGGAGCAAAGGTATCAAGAATGGATTTCAGCAACAGTAGCAGCGTGAATGAGATAAACGAATGGGTATATAAAAATACAGGTGGAATGATAGGTAAGATAATAGAGCAGTTTAGTAGCACCGCTATACTGTATGCCATCAACACTCTGTACTTCAACGGTCGTTGGGAGAATAAGTTTGAGGGGGATACCGAGAAACGAAAGTTCATTCAGGAAGATGGCAAGAAAACCATTGTTGACATGATGAACAACGAAAGCAAATATGCCTACGCATGTAACGACACTTTTCAGATCATACGCCTGCCATACAAGAATCGTGCTGGCATAGGACATAAGCAATACAGGTTCTCCATGGTTATAATACTGCCGAGAAAAGGAAAGGTGCTTGACGACGTAATGGGGTATCTGCACCAGCACACCTTGCAGGATATATACCTTACGATGTCCACTCGAAAGGTGAATGTCATGATACCTAAGTTTAATACTGACTCTGAGTTGGATGTGCTTTCACTGCTGCGTAGCCTTGGCGTACGTCACCTTGACGATTTATCCGGCATATCATCCAAAGAAATAGAGATTTCTGAATCAAAACAGATAGCAAAGATAAGAGTCGATGAGGAAGGCACTGAAGCCGCAGCTGTGACAGAAACTTGCATGGTGAAAGCTGCAGAATCTATTGACGAGACGTATTTCTTTACTGCCGACCATCCTTTCATCTATTTTATAGAGAATGAAGAAAGCGGCAAAATATACTTTATGGGCAAATTCATAAAGGGAAGGGATGCCAGCAGCGAAGAAATGGCAATCCTTGAGCATGATGATAATGACACAAGAACTGTAATTAAGCCTAAAGAGTATGATGCAAGCCACGTATTTGCTGTAGTGGAGACTATGCCTTCATTTCCTGGCGGAATGAAGGCCTTGCAAGAATATCTGACAAAGGAGTCTGAGAAATACAAGGATAAGACGCAAGGTGAGTATGGCAGGGTTGTCATTCAGTTCGTTGTTGACGAATCAGGCAATGTCACTGCCCCCAGGATAGCAAAAAGTGTAGGACCCGTAATCGACAAAGTGGCGATGAAGGTAATAAGAAACATGCCTAAATGGAATCCTGGATTTCACCATGGCAAATGCGTAAAGGTGCGCTATACACTGCCTGTCTCGTTTCGCAAGGATTCTTAGCAGGGATGGTGATGCATTACTGTCGTAGGTGTGCTATCTGCTCTCTTCCGCAACGATGTATCTGCAGATTTATGACGCCGGATTTGCGAACAAATGAAACCATGGTTTAAAACGCAAAATAGAGGTGAAATCGGTGAGAAGATCATTAAAAAAACCGCGCTGCTAGGCATTTTTTCTCGTAAAACGATAGCTTTTACAGCGCATTAAGAAAACTTTACACTTTTAACATTTGCCTAAATGTCGGGTTTATGCAGATTCAACAAGCAATTCTGCAACTTTTTTGCGCTAATGACTGTTTATTATTCTTATATGTGCCTTAGGGAAGCGCTGCTGCAGTTCTGTTTTTTCGTCTTCGGTCATAGAGCCTTCAATACTGAAATTATCTATCTGAAGCTTGTCCATCCATTGTGGAATTACGACCTTGTCTGTGAACTCAAGTATCAAGCTTTTGATATGCTCTGTTTTTAAGAGAGCCTCAGGAACTTCACTGACTCGCAGTCTGAGTTCTCCATCTCCGTCGTGTTGTTTCATCTGCTCCAATATGTCATCGTTGGTTTCTGACACACGCACAAACCAACCGACTTTTGGAGTAAGCGTATTAGTCAATGTATCTTCTGTGGCTCCTACGAATCCCGCCCATAGTTCCATGGGATATTCTTCTGCCACGCCACTGACAGGATTATGTTTTATGTACTTAAAACCTGTACGCACATACTCTTTCGGCATATCCTTCGTATAACTTACCTTATCTGGTGTCTGTCCGTTTGCATCAGGGAAGAACTGCAGTATCCAACCATCAAGTTCAGTAGGGGCACCAGAAAGGCATCCGCCTCCTTCCAACTTATCAACACGTTGTTTCTTCACCATGCCCTGCCAGAACTTCTGGTTAGGCTTACCCTCTGAGGCTGCAATAAATTCCTTAAGAATCGGCACAAGGCTGTCAATCCATGATTTCATGCCATAGTCAGAGAGCTTTTGTGTTTTTTTGAGAACATTCTTCCAGTCAGCAGGCGTGCCCTGCAATGTTATAGATGGAATACCACAAGCAATAGATATCGCTACATAATTGAAATAAGCCTTTGTGGTTTCCATCAGCGTAACCTGCGATACAAACTGTTCCACAGGCCCCGTTGTGGAGAAATCAGCGGTCAGGATGCCTGCTATGTCTTTCTTCGTGTTTTTCTTTATTTCCTTAGCAAACCCGCCTATTACCTTCTGCCAATCAACAGAATCTGCAAGCAAATCATTGTCTACCTGCACCACGATATCCTTTTTGCCTTTATGATAGACAAGTCTGTCGCGCATCTCTTCCGGATGTTCATTGACATACCGTGCAAAACCCTGGCTTATCAGCAACCATATCATGTCAGGCGAAAACTCCAAAGACCGATGGTGCGCATACGCATATTTAACACACTGGTAGAAAGCGTCCATGCCGAATGAAAGTATATGCTTGTCATTGGCGAAACTGGATGTACTGATATTCTTAAAAGAATTGGCAGGAACATTTTCTTTACGCATCATGAATGCAGCTATCTTTTCTCCATCAAAAGATTTCCTATATTTGCTCCTATAGTTGTCATTAACAGGAGTCAGGCCTTCATCAACGACAAAAGTTATTCCTCCTGTCTTTGAATGATTTGCTTCGTTCTGTGCATACAGAGCAAATGATGCAAGCAAGAATAATGCGGTAGTAAATATATTTTTCATTCTAATGAGTAAATTGCGAGGGTATTTACACTATCTCTTTCTGCAGTGCCTGTGCCAGTTGGTCGGGGCACGATGTAGGCTTGGCACCGCAGCGGATGCCCTTCAGGCGGGTGATGATGTCGGAGGCTTTCGCTCCCTCAACCAGACGTGACACGCCAGTGGTGTTGCCTGGGCAACCGCCGATGAACTGCACGTTGTGGATGCGCTGCTCGTCATCCAACTCAAACTTTATGTATTTCGAGCATGTGCCCGATGTCTCAAAAATTGCTTCTTTCATATTAAGTGATTATAGGATTATAGAGGAAATCAGAGGAAGATAGAGGATAATAGAGGATAATAGAGGAAGCCATAGGAAAGAATAGGATTCCATAGGAAATAATAGGAAGCCATAGGATTTTCCTTACCCAGTCAAACCGTAACTCTCTCCCTCCCCCCACGGGGGAGGCAGGAGGGGGCTTTTAACTCATACTCAGCATCCTCTCGATAGGCTTCACTGCATCCTTGGCGATGTCGGCAGGCACTGTTACTTCCGGCGTGCCGTCGCGCAGACAGTCGCGGAGCTTCACGAGGGTGTTGAGCTTCATATACTGGCACTCGTTGCACTGGCAACCTACGCTGCCCTCGCTCACCTCCGGCGGTACGGGCAGGAACTCACAGTCGGGACATGTGCGCTGCAACTCATGTAGTATGCCGGCCTCAGTGGCCACGATGTATTTCTGCGGTTCGTGCTGCTGGGCATAGTGGAGCATGTCGGCGGTAGAGCCTTTCACGTCGGCCATGGCAAGCACGGGAGCCTTGCACTCCAGGTGAGCCATCACCACGGCATCGGGATTCTCCTGCTTCATCTTCGCGATGGCAGCCACGGAGAAACGCTCGTGAACGTGACAGCCACCCTGCCACAGTTCCATCTCACGGCCCGTGACACTGTTGATGTAAGAACCGAGATTATAGTCGGGACCGAAGAGAATCTTCGCATCCACAGGCAACTGATCGATTACCTTCTTGGCATTGCCCGATGTCACCACCACGTCGGTAAGCGCCTTGGTGGCAGCGGTGGTATTGACATACTGCACCACCATGTAGCCGGGGTGTTCCTCCTTCCAGCGGCGCAGGTCGTCGGCGTTGCATGAGTCTGCCAGCGAACAGCCTGCCTCCGGGTCTGGCACCAGCACAGTCTTCTCAGGCGAGAGCAACTTACACGTCTCTGCCATGAAATGCACACCGCACATCACTATGATGTCGGCATCGGTGTTGGCAGCCTTGCGGGCCAGTGCCAAAGAATCGCCGACGAAATCGGCGCACTCCTGTATGTCGCCCGTGGTGTAGTAGTGAGCCAGCACCACGGCATTCTTCTCCTTGCACAGGCTGCGAATCTCAGCCTGCAACTGCTTTGTCATTTCAATATCCATAACATTATCCTTATGTTCTAATACGCCACAAAGTTACATATTTTTTTCGTAATGCCAAAGGTTTTGGCATTACTTTTCTGTTTCTTACGAAAAAAAGGCATGTCCAACGTATGAACATGCCTTTTGGATATATGACTGCAAGTCTGTTTTATCTTGCCGAAACGTACTTGTGCAGGGTCTTGCGAACGGCACCGTTGCCGGCATAGAGCTCCTTGACCATGCCCTCTACCTGTTCGCCCAGTCCGGCCTCGTAGAGGTTTACGCCGAAGACGTCGGCACGGCTGTAGAGCTGCTTCAGGCATGAGTAGTCCTGATCGGCCTTGCCTACCTCGAGAGGTGCCACGATGGCCTGCATCTCTGCCAACAGCGGATCGGGTGAAGGCTCGAATGGAGTACCGTCGTCCTTGATGCCCTTCAGGTAGCGTGCGTAGCCTGCCAGTGTGAGAGGTATGAGCACGAGGTTAGACTTGTCGAGTCCGCGTGCGATGTATTTCTTCAGTGTCTCACCGAAGCGGATAGGCAGTTTCTGGCTGGTGTCCATGGCTATGCGCTGCGGAGCGTCAGGCATGAACGGGTTAGGCAAACGGCGGTTGATGACGGCGCCGATAAACTCGTATGGGTTGAGCACGCCTGGGTCGGTAACCACCGGCATTGCCTCCATGTAGCCAATCTTCTGGATGAAGGAGCGTATGTCGTCGTCTGCCATCTCTGCAGAAATCAGCGTGTAGCCCAACATGCAGCCGTAAAGCGCCATGGCGGTGTGGAGCGGGTTCAGACAGGTGGTCACCTTCATGGTCTCCACCTTATCGACAGTCTCGCGGGTGGTATAGAGAGCACCGCCGAGGTCGAGCGGCGGACGTCCGTTGGTGTAGCTGTCTTCGATGACGAGGTACTGCACTTCCTCTGCGTTCACGAAAGGAGCGGTGAAGGTGTGCTTCTCCGTCTCAATGTAGTCATTGTCCTCGAAGCCGTCCTGAGCCAGCATCTCCTTAACCTTCTCGTGTGGGCGCGGAGTGATTTTGTCAATCATGGACCATGGGAAGGTAATCTTCGTTTCGTCCTTCAGATAGTCGAGGAAGGCGGCAGGCACCAGTCCGTCATTCACCCATCGCTCAGCGTAGGCAAAGACGCCGGCCTTCACCTTGTCGCCGTTGTGCGAGCAGTTGTCCATGCTCTGGATGGTGAGTGGCATCTTGCCGGCATTGAAGCGCTCCAGGAGCAGTGCGCACACCTTGCCCATGGCAAACACAGGTGCGAGTCCGCGGGCGAGGTCTGCCTCATTGTATGTATAGCCCTTCTCGGTGATGGTGAATGAAATCATCTGGAGCGACGGGTTCTTGAATATCTCCACGAGGCGCTTCCAGTCGTCAAACTGCGGGTCGGCCTTGAGGGCTTCGGTAACAGATGCGATGACCTTCTTCTCGATGGTGCCCGATGACTGCAGGCTCACGAGGAGCGAGAGGTTGTTGTAAGGTGTGTATGCCTTGTCAATGACCTCGAAGTCGAAGGTCTCTGCCACGATAACGCCGCGATCATACTTGCCCGTGTTCAGCGCATCGTTGAGGATGGCGGCAGGGAAAGCGCGGAAGATGTTGCCGCCGCCGAAGTGCACCCATGTAGGTTCCTTTGCGGTTTTCTCGCGCACTGCCTTGATATCAAACTTTGGAAGCTCATAGCCTTTGGCCTCCCACTCAGCGGCATTAAACTGTCCGCTGAAAATATCGTTAAGTTTCATTGTAGTCTTTAGTTGTTTCGTTTCTAATTAATCAAAGAATCCCGGCTGCTTGTATTCTATGCCCAGTTCCCTGTCAACGGTGGCGATGATGCCCTGCACCTGTCCCAGTGCGAACATGCGGCCGAGCAGAGTGTAGCCGGCGTTGTGTCCGTGGCTTGACTCGTCCATGATGCCTCCCGGCTCATCGGTGAATGTCATGCCGTGGTCCACACGCATAGGCAGCTGCGGGTTCTCCTTCTCGAAGATGCGGCACAGTTCGATGATGTCGGCACGTCCGCCAAGGTGTGAAGCCTCGGTGAAGTCGCCGTTGGGGAAAATGTGGCATGAGCGCAGATGCACGAAGTGAGTGCGAGAAGCGAATTTCTTTGCCATCTCCACCACGTTGTTGTATGCACCGGCAGACAGCGAACCAGCACAGAAGGTGAGACCGTTGTGCTTGTTTGGCACAGCGTCAAGGAACCACTGTATGTCCTCCTCTGTGCGCACGATGCGTGGCAGGCCGAGAACCTCGATTGGCGGATCGTCGGGATGCACGCACATGTTCATGTTGTATTCCTCGCAGGTAGGCATGATAGCCTCGAGGAAATACTTCATATTCTCGCGGAGCTGTGCCTTGTCAATACCCTTGTAGAGGTCGAGGAAGTCGCGGAACTTCTGTATAGGCGCCTCGTCGTTCTCGCTGAAGTTGCCCGATACGAAGCCCTGTGTCTTGATGATGATATTCTCCACCAGCTTGTGCTCCATCTCAGGTGTCATGCTCTTGGCAAGCTCGTCGCACTCTGCCAGCACGTTGCGGCCCTGGCCCACACCGGCAGGGAACTCGAACTTCGCCCATTCCTCACGCGCACCGTCACGCTTCAGGATGTAGATGTCGAAGTATGCAAACTCGGCATAGTTGAAGTAAAGGTTGGTAGAACCGTTAGGATTCTCGTGGAAGAGGTCCGTGCGTGCCCAGTCGAGCACAGGCATGAAGTTGTAGCAGATGCAGTGTATGCCCTCAGCCGAGAGGTTTCGCAGGCTCTCCTTATATACCTCAATCTGGTGGTCGCGGTCAGGTCCGCCATATTTGATGGTCTCCACCACCGGCAGACTCTCCACCACGCTCCAGCGCATTCCATAACTCTCGATGTACTCTTTCAGTTCGTGAATCTTCTCGCGGGTCCACACCTCGCCGAGAGGTACATCGTGCAGGGCAGTCACGATGCCCTCCACACCAATTTGTTTCAGCATGGCAAGTGTAATCTTATCCTTCTTGCCAAACCAACGCCATGTTCTTTCCATTTTTTATTTTATAAAGTTTAGTGTTTAGTATGAGAGAACAGTCCAATGCAAGGACTGATGCAAAGTTATGAAAAAAAACTCAAACGCACTTGCTTTCTTGTTTCATTTCTTTTCAAAGTAGTTTCAAAAGGCCATGTCAGGCACCTTTCAACATGGTAATGAAGACAGGGAGACAATGTCAGAAACCCTTATTCTGCACAAATCGCTCATCGAATATTTTAGTTTTTACAATCAAGTGGCAAAGTTACAAATAAGTTTGCAAATACACAAGAAATCAAATGATTATTTCTATTGCGCAATTATATTCCATATATGACATTATAGTTATTATTCTTGCACTTTTTAGTTGTTTTCTTGTATAAGTAGTGGAAAAGCAGTAACTTTGCAACCGAAAAATAGTTGAAAACAAATAAAAAATGATTACAATCCGTGATTACAACAAGGTAGCCGTCATTACACCAGAAAGTGAAATCAGCTACCATGAACTGATACAAAACATACTGTCGTATGCTGAGATGCTGACGCCGAAAGAAGGAAAATTCAAGGCTGTCATATTGAGCGAAAACCGTGTGGAATGGATATACGCCTTCTTTGCCATCTGGCAGAAGGGAGGTATCGCCGTACCCGTTGACGCCACATCAACAGCATCAGACGTTGCATATATACTCAACGACTGCCGTCCCGACTACATCTTCGTGTCGGACGACAAAGCATCATTGGCACAAGAGGCCATCAGCATGGCAGGAGTAGAGATAAAGACATTCCCTATATCTTTCTCCGGAGCAAAGAAAGACATGCCCGTTGAGGAACTGCACTTCGGCAGTGACAATGCAGCATCGACAGCAAACGGAAAAGATGGTGAGATAGCCATGATTATATACACCTCCGGCACCACAGGGTCACCGAAGGGTGTGATGCTGTCATACGAAAACCTTGAGGCTAACATCAGAGGCGTGGCCGATGAAGTGCCTATCTTCAATGGAGAACGCCGCACGCTGATATTGCTGCCGCTACACCATGTGCTGCCACTGATGGGAACTGTTATTGCACCTATCACACGCGGATGCGGCGTAGCCATCTGCACATCACTGTCAGGTCCTGACATCATGTTCATGCTGGAACGCGGAAAGATAGCCATCATGGTGGGTGTGCCCCGACTGTGGCAGACGCTCTACATGGGTATCATGAAGAAGATAGACGCATCACCCGTGACACGGGCATTGTTCAATATGTGCAAAAAGGCGAAGAACCGCCGTCTGTCACGTTTTATATTCAGTGCCGTACACAAGAAAATGGGTGGAAACCTCGACTACTGCGTTTGCGGCGGTGCTGCCCTCGACAACGAGATTGGCGAAGGACTGAAAGCACTGGGACTGGAAGTGCTCGAAGGATATGGTATGACAGAGATGGCTCCTATCATTGCCTTCACACGTCCCGGCGACTATATACCAGGATGCGCCGGACTGCCTCTGCCTTCCGTAGAATGTAAGATCGTTGACGGCGAACTGCTCTGCAAAGGCAACAATCTGATGATGGGTTACTACAACCGTCCGGAGGAAACCGCCGAGGTAATTGACAAGGACGGATTCCTGCACACCGGCGACCTTGCAGAGCTTGACGAGAAAGGACGTGTGTATATCACCGGACGCTCAAAGGAAATCATCGTGCTGTCGAATGGCAAAAACGTGCAGCCAAGCGAAATAGAATACAAGCTGGAGAAATATGAAGACAAGGTGAAGGAAGCCGCTGTGACACAAGACGGCGACCTGCTCCGCGCCATCATTGTGCCACATGAAGAATGGCTCGGAAACAAAACCGACGCCGAAGCAGAGGAGGCTCTAAAGCGCGAGGTGCTCGAACCATACAACCTAACCGTGGCAAACTATAAGAAACTGATGTCACTCAGAGTATATCGCGGTGAACTGCCACGCACGAAACTGGAGAAACTCCAGAGATACAAGTTGAAAGACCTGCTGGCATCATTCGGCAACAACAGCAACACGGAGTCTGTCAAGGCTGTGCAGCAAACAACGGAGGAAGGCACTACAACCTTCAATATCCTCAAGCAACATATAGAAAAGGAGAAGAAACTGACCGTCAACCCTGAGTCACACATCGAAACCGACCTGGCTTTCGACTCACTCGACAAGGTAAACCTGCAGGACTTCATTGAGGAACGCTTCAACATCACCATCAATGCTGACGACATGGCCAACTACAAGAATGTCGGCGCCATGGCGGACTTCATAAACGGAAAACTGGAAAAGGACAGCGAAGATGCAGAGCCACAATCCTTGAAAGAGAACACTGAAGGCAACTCCTCACTCTTCACCTCGCGTGCATCCATCACCCTGCCGAAGTCTGCATTCACACATCCTCTGATATCCAAGGCATTCACCGGTTTCTGCCGCATGCACAACAGTCTTGTGGTCAAGGGTACGGAAAACATTCCGCAGAACGGACCATTCATCCTCGCGCCCAACCACCAGAGTTTCCTCGACGGACCATTAGCCATGGCAGGAATAAAATGGGGTGACATAAAGAACTACTACTTCTATGCCACGGAGGAACACGTGCAGGGCAGCCTGCGCCGCTGGTTCGCCGCACACCATAATATAATACTGATGGAGCGTCGCAACCTGAAGAACTCCATCGTGAAGATGGCTGAGGTGCTGCGTGCCGGAAAGAACATCGTGATATTCCCAGAGGGCCGCCGCACAAACACTGGAGAGCTAGGCGTATTCAAGAAGACCTTCGCCATACTGTCGCAGGAACTTCAGGTGCCTATAGTGCCAGCCTGCATACGCGGTGCCTACGATGCATTGCCACGTCAGCGCACATTCCCGTCAACGGCTCACATAGAGATAGAATACCTTCCACCGGTAACTCCTGATGCTGCGCAGACACCTGAGGAACTTGCCGAACTGGTGAAGCAGCGCATAAATGAATGTGGAGTGAAAGTACAAAAGAAGTGATTAATACGACAGTATTAACGAACGAAAAAACGATAGCTTTTAAATAGCATCGTAATATGATAGCTTTTACCGTGTAATATGATAGGTATTACAGTGTAAAAGCTATCATATTACATTGTAATACCTATGCTTTTACGATGCCCTATGTAACGCATTGGTAATCAACATAGTCCGGAGGAAACAAAAAACGGGTATCGCACGTTTTCGTGCGAAACCCGTTTTTCTTTGCCTTTAATGTTGTTTTTTACTATTTAGCAAGATTGATGGTCAACGCATTGTCTGCATTCACATGCTGGCGTTGCCCCACATAATTATACATTATGCTGTTTATAAGGTCTGATGCACGGCGATAGGGACCGTCCTTCTGCTGTCGCAGGGTGTTCACCTTGGCAGCATTATACATCAGGACATGGCGTATGTAACGGTCTGTAGCCTCCATGCACTCGGTGTATATTTCTTTAGGCTTATGCCCTGTTTCGTCACCTGCCGCCAACGCACACAATGCTTTGTTGTATGACGTGGCAAGGTATTGGTAAGCATCTGTCAAGTCTGTCTTGACACCCGGCAGACGCGGCACATATACCTGCACCATATAACGCAGGCGGTCCATCTCGCGCGAAGCCAGTTCGCTGGTAGGCCATTGCGTTGGTTTGTTGCCAAACAGCGTCGCTGACGTCACACGCATCTTGCCTGTCTTCATGTTGAGCGACAAACGACGGTAAGGACTGGGGAAACCAGCCAATGAACCTGTCGAAACGTCTGTCAGCTTACCATGCAATGTCTCCACGTCTGTCACCGACTGTGTGTGGTAGTGGCCTGTCAACACGAGGTGTATGCCAGAGCGCGTCAGCGTTTCCTGCACCTTCTTTATATTAGGCAGTCCCTTTACATTCTTCTCCATATTCGTCATGGCAGTGGGTGCAAAGTAATCCTCCTGGTTGTGGTGCTGCATCATCTGATGGTGCGACATGGCAATCACCAGACGACCGTCACGCTTTGCTTCTCCACTCACGCGCTCTATCCAGTTCAGCGTAGGCTGGAACAGCCTTCCGTGCACATAGCGCGACTTCATGCGGTTGGAGATGTTGGTATTGATGCCTATAATAGCCAAACCAGGCACGGGATAGACTATGTATGAACCTGTAACGCTGTCAACAGACACTGCCTCGTCATAACCGAAATCACGGTAGATGTCACGAAACTCTTGTTCGGTAACCGAAGGCACACGCTCGGATTTCGTTCCATAGTATTTGTATGCCAATGGGTTTTCCATATCATGGTTGCCCGGTATGACATATACCTTTGTGCCTACAGCCTCAACCTCCTTGAGGCGACGCGCCACATAGTCATGCGATACCCGCTCGCCGTCTTTCGTAAGGTCGCCTGGAACCAGCAGCAACTGCGGTTTCTCCCTGATGGCAAGGTTGACAAAACTGTCGAAGAGCTGCTGGCTGGACTCGTTGACCTTGAGGTCGCGCTGCAGCGAATTGAGGAAAGCTTCGCCGTATGGCAGGTCGAAAAGCGACTTCTCCATAACGTGAGGATCACTCATCACCATCATCGACACTTGTTGTGCACTGGCAGCGAGAGCCACCCACGAAGCAAGAATAAAAAGTATTTTCTTCATCGTCAATAAATGTATTTGGTCTTTTGCAAACGCAAAATTACACATTTTTCCTCTCATCACCAAAATATTCTGCTTCATTTCTTTGCTCATTAAAGGAATTATTATTAACTTTGCAGTCGGAAAGGGGGAGCGAAAGGTGAAAGGTGAAAAGAGCCCCACCCCTGACCCTCCCCAGTAGGGAGGGGGGCGAATGAAAGGTGAAAGGTGAGAGGTGAGAAATGTATTACTAAAAAGATGCCCTGATAGTTAAATGGATATAACAAGGCTCTCCTAAAGCTTAGTTCCGAGTTCGATTCTCGGTCGGGGTACCAGAAATACATCGTACTAAACAATACACTTAAAATATCACTGCTTATGAGAAGGTTCATGCCTTTACGTTATGTTGTGCCGGCACTGATGTTGTCGGCATTTGTTGATTTAACATGCAACGCACAGCCGTCACGCAATGATTTCAATGCCAATGCCGCCGTGTGTGGAGACAACTACTACGCCTATCCCGAGCCTGTGGGAGTCACCCTGACACCTGCGCCAAAGGGATACAAGCCTGTATATATGAGCCACTATGGCAGACATGGTTCCAGATGGCTCATTGGCCGCACCGTATATGACAACGCATGGCAGGTATTCAGCGAAGCAAATGATTCCAACCAACTTACTCCTTTGGGACAGCGACTAATGATGCAGCTCGACACACTCAGACAATGGGCACACGGACGCGACGGCGAGCTGACACCGCTTGGAGCACGCCAGCATCGTGGCATTGCCCGCCGCATGTATGAGAACTTCCCAGAGTTGTTTACCGATGGAGGAAAGATAGAAGCACGCAGTTCTGTAGTGGTGCGCTGCATACTGTCCATGACCAACGAACTGACAACACTGCAAGGCTTGTCGCCAAACCTGAAGATGGACATCGACGCTGCAGCCGTTGACATGGCTTTCATTAACAATAAAGAGAAAAGAAACACACCTAACTCCAACGCAAGAGACCTGGTGAATGCTTTCCGTGAACGTCATTTCTCTCCAGTACGTTTCCTCAACAGCGTATTCAAGAGTGAGGACTACTGGCGCAAGAAGATAGAGCACCCGTCACGTTTCGTCATAGACAACGTATGGCAGTTGTATGCCGGCATGCAGGGACTTGAACCCCAATGCAGCGTTGACCTCTCCCCATACCTCACCGCAGATGAGAAATACGGCATCTGGTTGATTAGGAATGCGGAGTGGTACACCTCACACGGACCTTCCACAGACATTGAAACACATCACATGCAACGGCAGCACCTTCTGCTGAGCAATATCGTTGCAAAGGCAGACTCTTGCCTCGCCATGATTGAGAACAATGCTGAAGAACCCGTGACTGCATCACTGCGTTTCGGACATGAGGTGACGCTGATGCCGCTGGCATGCGTTCTCAACCTCAACGGCTACGGCACACATTACGACGACCTTGAGCAACTGGAACAAAAGGAATGGTATTCATACCGTGTGTTCCCCATGGCCAGCAACATCCAGATTATCTTCTTCCGCAAGCCAGGCGCCGACACTCTCGTCAAGGTAATGCTCAATGAGCATGAGGCCACCATGCCGCAGCTCACTCCTGCATACGCCGGAATATATTACAAGTGGAGCGATGTGCGCAGTTACATGAAGAAGAAGATTGAGGAATATAAAATACAATAATACAATGAAAAGACCTTTGTTTTGTGAGATATGCCCCTTCACCTACCGTTTGTCGATAGAGAAGGAAATCATGAAACGCAACATCAGCGACCTTATGGCGGGAATACGTTTCGCCAAGGAGCGCACCGACGAACAACTGCCTTTCATGGTATATCGCCACAATTCACTGATACGCCGCCGACTGGGCAACGTGGATATGCAGTTGCAAGAAAACAAGGCGACGAACCTTGCGCTTGCCGTCAGCCACATCGACGGCGTACTGATTCGCCCTGGTGAAACTTTCTCGTTGTGGAAACTCGTCGGGCGCACCACCGCATCGCGCGGTTACAAGGAGGGGCTGACCATAGCGAAGGGCAAGCCCGGCAGCGGTATAGGCGGCGGACTGTGCCAGTTGTCGAACCTCATACACTGGATGGTGCTGCACAGTGACCTGACCATTACGGAGCATCACCACCATGACGGTCTGGACCTCTTTCCAGACCACGGCCGTCAGATACCTTTCGGCACAGGCACCAGCATTTCATACAACTATCTGGACTATCGTTTCCGCAATGATACGGAGAATACATACCAGCTGTTTGTAAAGGTGGACGGCGAATACCTGTGTGGCGAACTGCGCTCTGTGTCAACACTGGAGCATAGCTTCCACATATATGCCGAGGGCGAACACTTCGTCCGCGAGGGCGATACGATATATCGCAACGGACAGGTATATCGCGACACCATAGACCGCGCCACAGGAGAACACATAGACCGCCAACTCATACGAACCAACCACGCCAAGGTGATGTATCCTATGGAGATTGAAGGTGAAAAGTGAAAGGTGAAAAGTAGAAGGTGAAAAGTAAAAGATAAAGGTCGAGAATATAAAAGTGCGACAGATTTAGGGACTGTTCCCTGGGTCTGTCGCACTTTGCGTTTGTTGTCGCAAACTCTCAGTATGAAAAACACGAAAATAATTCCACACCACAGTTTCATGTTGTAATTTTGCACTCAGAAATCAGAAACATTTCTTCAAGTAAAATAACAAACTAAAAAGAATACAATTATGAAACTTACACTCATTTTCATCATCGCTGCATTATTCATCGCTATCAACGCTGTAATAGAATCCATCAAGAGAAGCTTACGCGAGATGGAGGAGTACCAAACTATAGACATGGCCAATTATTCCTTCAGCGTATGGTATGACATGGGTCGTGTAATACGATGATATACCGCTGACAATCTTTCTTTTTTAACCTATACCGTAAAAAACACACTAAAACACTAACACAACAGGGAGCGTGGTCTTTCATCCAAGAGGAAAGAACCACGCTCCCAATCGTTTTATAGTCTTATTCGCTAATGTTTTTTTTGCGAAAGATTATCCCTGATTTACTTGTTCTGCGAAGTGACAAACATCTTGCGTCCTTTCTCCACCACAATGCCGTTGTAGCCATTGGCCACCGGCTGCCCCTGCAGATTGTACTGTATGCCGTTCTGCATCTTTACCGTTTCACCGCTCACCTGCTTCACTGCTGTTGTCTCGGCAGCCTTGCGCAACTGCGCATGCACATAGTAATAGGCAGGCTTGGCCTGACAGTTGGCATCATACATCAGCGGCTTGTTCTGGCGCCATGAGTGGTTGTCTGATATTCCCCATACCATCAGCGTAGGGCAGTTGTCGTTGCGCAGCCATACACGAGCGATGGAAGCATATTCCTTTGCCTGTGTTTCCAGTGCATTGGCGGCTGATGGATTGGCAAGGGCTATGTCGAGTTCAGTGATGATGCAGTTCAGTCCGAGCGGAGCATAGCGCTGAATGTTGTTCTCCAGTTTGAGGGTGTCGAGCTGTCCTGTGGTGAGGTGGCACTGCAGTCCGCAGCCGTCTATAGGGCGGCCTGATGCCTGCAGGCGCTTCACGAGGTTGAAGTAAGCCTCCGCCTTTGAACTGCCCATGAACTCCACGCCGTAGTCGTTGATGTAGAGTTTTGCCGACGGGTCTGCTTCGTGTGCCCATACGAAGGCGGAGTCGATGAACTCCTCACCAATGTATGTTGCCCATATCGACGGGCGCAACTTGTATGAGCCGGGTGTGGTGCGCACGATGCTTTGGTCGTCATCAAGCACTTCGTTGACCACATCCCACTCGCGTATCTTGCCCTTGTACTTGCCCACTACATTATATATATGGTTCTTCAGTATGTCGAGCAACTCGCGGCGTGTAAAACCGTTGTTGTTCTTCTTTCCGTCAGAGCTGACCCACGATGGCACCTGCGAGTGCCACGCCAGCGTATGTCCGCGCACCTCCTGCATCTTGCGGTCGGCAAGCCACATGATGGCATCCGAACCACCGTATGAGAAATAGTTCTGTGACGGTTCGGTGGCATCAAACTTCATCTCGTTTTCGCCCACGATGATGTTGAACTCACGTCCTACTGCCGTAGTGGGAGCCACATTGTCGTTGCCGAGGTTATAGCGGTAACTTGCCGCAGCCACACCGATGTTCTTTCCGAGTTTGTCGGCGTATGTGCGCAGCGGTGTGTTGTCTTTCTTGTCTGCGGTGATGTCTTCGTCTGGATATATTATCTCTGCTGTCTCGCCGCCGATGTCGTCGTCCTCCACATAGTTTGGATTGTCGTCAAGCGACGTAACCCTTGCCACCACCGTAAACGTGCCGTCGTCTGCCACGCGCTGCTCTGTAGTGAAGGTATAGCGCTTCGGATAGCGCACGTCAAACGTGATGCCGTCAACCGGTTCTGATGAGCATGAGAGCAATACTATCTCGTCGTTGATGCTCAACGCTGCATCATCGGCAAGCACCAGCTTCAGGCGCGGGGCAGCATCTGACGTCTGGAAGTCCTGCGTCACGTTGCTTGCGGCCAGCGTGCCGTTCACCTTAACCATGCTGTGCTCCTCTGCCGAGCGGGCGTTGATGGTGATATACGACTTCGGGTGCAGCGTGAGTTTCACGCCCTTGCTTGTCGTATAGTCAGCAAATGTCAGCGTATCATATCCTTCGGTGCCGGGCTGCAGGTTGCCATACAGTTCGGTGGTTGCCGCAATACTTCCGTTACCGCCGAGGCGTGCGCCCTCTGCCACCATCACCGAACCAGTGTTGCCTGTGGCACCGCTCTTCTTTCCTGCCTCAGCGGCAGCGGCATCGTTGCATACAAGCAGCGCACCGGCATTGACCGTCACGCCGCTGCTGATGTTGTTTTCATTGCCCGTTATGGTGTATGTGCCCTTGCCTTCCTTGATAAGTCCCACCTTGTTGCCTGAGTTCGACGCATATATCTTTCCGGCAAGCACGGCATCAGTGTTCTTGCCACCCACCACATAGTAGGAGTTGGCACTGCTGTTCTTGTAATAGCCTCTTATCTCCGCACCTTCCTCAAGTTGCAGCTCACCGATTTTGAAGCCGCGCGTGCCTGATTCTGCCGCGAGCGTGGTGCCGCTGTGCATCACCAGGGCACTGTTCGCAAACAGTGTGTTGGGACGTGCCTGCTCCTCATTGTCGGGTGTGAACGTTCCGCTGCTAAGCAATAGACCGTAGAAACCGCATGTACTTATCACCTCCTTGTATGGATATACATGCACCTCGCCGGTCATCTTCGACCAGTCGGGATAAGTGGTACCCTTGCTGGCTTGTGTTCCTATGTAACTTCTCTCGCCGCCGGCATAGATGTTAAGCGTACCCTCACCAGCCACCTTGCTTGTCCACTGCGAGTAGCGCGATGTCTTGACGTTGACCGTCACGCCTGCCGGTATGTAGAGGTCCTTGTCGATGGTAGAGTAATTGCTTGAGGTGTTGTTCACGCAGTAGTCGAACACCCCGCCGTCTGTCGCCTCGGTATAGTCGTCAAACTCGCCCACAAGCTGTATGTCGTCAAGGTAATAGTCATAAACACCACTGTGTATGCCCAGTCGCAGTGCTTTCGATATGTTGCCGTCAGATGCAGCCGCCAGGGCGTATGTCCTTGTCTGCCATGTACTTTTGTCACCCTGAAGGGGATAGCCTTCATCGCGGTACAGCTCGTCATCGCCGAGGAATACAGTGAACTGCTTGTAATCATTGACATCGCCATAATTACGATAGAAGCGGCACCTGACGGAGGTGTAGCGGCTTGTCAATGCACTGCCTGCGACATCACCGGGAACGGTGAACTCCGGATTGCAGTTCCAGTTCTTCAGCACAACGTGCAGCACCTTGTTGCCGGCATTGGTCGGGTCTGCCTCCACCGTAGCGGTGGATAACTTATTGGTGCTACCAAACCTATACCACATGGTCCATGTGGTGCCGATTTCATAGTCTTCAAAATCACACACTGTCAGCGGTGCGGCCTCCGCGCCTGTCATTGCAATGACGCTGAGGAGAAACGAAATAATTCTTTTTTTATATATCATAATTCTAATTGTTTGCAAACAGTTTTTTTCTATTGAAGTGCAAAATTACAACATCTTTCTGACATTTCCCTACTTTCTTCTGTTATTTATAATACTTATGGTGTTTTTTCCACATTTTTCAAGGGATTTCCACCTTCCACTTTTTATTTTCCACATTTCATTAAGTTTCAAGCGCTTATATCTGCCGCATACCATAAACATGGTATAAAATACCATACAAGATGCCATATACATGGGATTTCACAGTATGGGAAAAAGCAGTAATTTTGCACTTGTAAATCAGAAACGTACACAAAAACAAGAAGAAGATGCAGAACGTAAAACGAATGTGCTGTTGCAGCACAAAGTAAAAAAAGCAACATCAACAACACAAACAAACAACATTCACAAACATTATAAATTAATAAGGAGGAAAAATCATGAACAAGAATATTTTTACAATAGCTACATTGGCTCTGACATTCGCACTCAACATCAACGCTCAGAGCGAGAAGGTAAACATCAAGGTTTCTAAGTCTATCCGCCCATTGGTGGAGAAACTGGTAGAGGAATACAAGAAGGACAATGCAGGTGCAGACTTCGAGTTCGTAAGTGCCAAGGCTCAGGATGCAGAGGGTGGCATACAGTTCACCACCGGCGATGAGCAGGCTGTGTCGTTCGCACGTCTGGCAGTGCTGCCAGTGACCACCAAGGACAGCGAGGCCGACCAGCTGCTTCACGATGCCCACCTGAACTCAAAGAAACTCAAGAACCTCTTCTTCGTGAAGGACGAACTCGAAGACGAGGACCGCAAGGAGACAAAGGCAGAGAAGGCCGTCCACATCTACACAGGCAACTCACAGCAGTCGGCATCGCGTGCCTATGCTGCACACTTCAGCCATGAAGCCAGCGACTTCAAGGGCAAGAAGATTTCAGGCGACGACAGCTTCCTCAACACCGCCATCAGCCGCGACCCGCTGGGCGTGACCATCAACTCTCTCTCAAACGTCTATGACCTTAACAGCCGTCAGGTGCGCAGCGATCTTGCCATTGTATCGCTCGACGTTGACAAGCAGAGCCGTCAGGTGCTGGAGCAAGGTGGTCTTGACGAAATCATCGCACTGCTTGAGAAGCGTGAGATAGAGGAAATTCCTACAGCAAACGTAGGTTTGGCATACAATCACAGCGACAGCGCTGCAAGCAAGTTTGCACAGTGGGTGCTCGCACACGGCTCAGAGTATGTTCACCAGTACGGACTGCTGCAGCTGCCACAGAAGGAACTGGCAGCCCAGGCAAAGCGTGCAGAGCAGGAAAACAACATCCTGGCTTGCCTGTAAGCCTCTGACTACCGCCTGCAGACGGTACATACCACATAGATTTCTCAGCTACAAATTGTGCGAATTATACGAACCACCTCCAGATGATGAGGGTTCGTATAATTCGCACAAAACATTTTGTGATTTCAAGAAACATTAATGGTCTTTATTAATGACATTAACGATAAGAATCAATGGCATTCGGGACATGAGAATTAATATCCTACGCTCGCTTGTTACTTTGACCAGATGTATATTGACAGGATTTTGATGTTTACAAACATTTTTTTTGGTATTATTAGAATGTTTGGAAACATTTTTCGTAACTTTGCAGTGTGAACTTGTGATGAAAGGCATATATACAAATGAAAAAGACAATTATTATAATAACCACGGTTGTTGTCCTGCTGTTTGTGGTGGCTATGTGCATCAGCGGCAGGGCGAGGGATGAACGCTATGGTAAGCCTCAGGGCATGGATGCGGCAGCGGTGGATGGTGCGGGCAATGCTGCGCTGCCTGATTCTGTGGTGCGGCTGCTTATGGTGGTGATGCCTGACAGTGTGGCGCAGCAGTTGCTTGTGAGGAAGGCTTACGTCTGTTCCTATAACAAGGAGACACGGTGCCCTAACTGGGTGGCGTGGCATCTTACGGCGGAGCATACGGAGGGGCCTTGCAGAAGGGAGAGGTATTTTCATGAGGATGAGAGCGTGGCGGCTCCACGGGCTACCCTGGATGACTATCGCGGCAGTGGATGGACTCGTGGACATCTTTGTCCGGCGGGTGACAATAAGTGGGACAGGCAGGCTATGTATGAGAGCTTCTCGCTGACTAACGTGTGTCCGCAGGATGCCAAGTTGAACAATGGGTTGTGGAACAGTTATGAGATGGACTGCCGTCGCTGGGCAAGGATGTTCGGCGATATTTACATCGTGACGGGACCTTTGTTCATGCGCAGCAAGCAGCATGAAACGATAGGAAACAACAGTGTTGCCGTGCCGGAGGCTTTCTTCAAGGTGGTGCTGTGTCTGAGCGGCAAGCCGAAGGCATTCGGTTTCATTGCACGCAACGGCAGCGATGAGCGCAAGCAGGATATATATGTGCATAGCATTGATGAGGTGGAGCGCATCATGGGTATGGACTTCTTTGCTGCACTGCCTGACGATATTGAGAATGTCGTAGAGGCTGAGGCCGACATGGAGGCTTGGAGGTAATGCACAATGCATAATGCACAATGCACAATGCACAATTGGCTGCGCGCTGAAATAATGCACAATGCACAATGCATAATGCACAATTGTTCCATGCGGGAAAGTGAAGATTGAAGGATTGAAGAACCCCATGCAGACTGTATATGGTCAGTCTGTAATTCTATGTATGGAAGTATCAGATAATGAGAATGTTGTAAAAGCTATCATATTACGGTGTAATATGATAGCTTTTACCATGTAATATGATAGGTATTACGAAGCCATAGTTATCGACTATGAAATTGTACTGAAAAAAAGGATTCAGAGTCACCGGACGCTTCTGGTGACTCTGAATCAAAATACAATATCTTTTACTAACCAACCAACTTTTTCAATTCTTGATTCACAATGCACGATTGAAACTTTATTCCTTCCAACTTTATTCCTTATATCTCTGCGTCCTTTGAGTAGAACTCATAGACTGCCCTCTGTACGGTTTCCTCGTTCATGTTATTGATGAGCGTTGTCGTCGTATTTCTTCGGGTCGTCGCCATCCTCGTTAGGATACTGCCACATGACTATGTTTTTTCATCATTTTATGTCAGAATGGTTGCGACACGATGCCCATATTGCGACAGGTAAAAGAAAAGAGGCAGGAAACTATCATATTTCCTGCCTCTCTTATATTGTAATTGATGTTTCGCTTGTGCTCAACTACTTAGGTTATAATGACTTTTACTTGAAAGCGTCAAGTGCCGCAGTGGGCTTGCCGCCGTCAAAGCAGCCTTTCTTATAACCGCCGTTGTAGCCGTTGGGGGCTTCTGGCTCCCAGTAGAACAGTCCTGCGAGGTGTCCTGTTGCCTTGCCGTCGGTCATGAGCTTCGTGATGGCAGACTTGCAGGCGTCAGCCTGGTCGTAGTCCATGCCGAACTCTACCACCATCACGTCCTTGCCATAGGTGGTGTAAGCCTGCTGGATGTTGCTTACGGCAGAAGCTATGTAGTCAGACCATGAGTCGTTCTCAGGATAGAGAGATATGCCTATGATGTCATACTTACCGCCGTTAGTCTTCAGGTTTCCGAAGATGCGAGTGTAGAGGTTCCACTGGTTGCCGCTGTCGATGTGGACTATCACCTTGCTGTCAGGGAATACAGCCTTCACTGCATCATAGCCGGTATTGACGAGCGTGGCAAACTGCGCACCGTTGCTGTAGTAGCCACCGTAAGATACAATGTCGCCGCCTTCCTCTGCCTGGTACATCATGCCGTTGCGCGTCTCGTTGCCTATCTGCACCCATTCAGGCTCTATATTGTAAGCCTTGAGCTTGTTCATCATCGTAGTGACGTGGCTTGACAATGCCGCCTTCAGCTGGTCGAAGGAATAGTCCTTCCATGCTGCAGGCATCACCTGGTTGGCAGGGTCAGCCCATGTATCAGAGAAGTGGAAGTCTATCATCAGGCGCAGGCCCAGCGCATTGGCGCGGCGTGCCTTGACGAGCACGTCGTCCATGTTGTTCCAGCCGTCGGTAGGGTTTACCCACACACGCAAGCGGATGGAGTTCACGCCACAGTCATCCTTCAGCAGCGTCATCAGTTCCTTCTCGGTACCGCCCTGGTTATAGAACTTCATGCCCTCTGCCTCCATCTGCGTTACCCAGCTTACGTCGGCACCCTTAGGGAATGTGGTGCGGTCTATTACAACAGGAGTCTCAGGTGTCACGTTAGAGAGGTCGGTCTTTGGGTCGTCAGCATCAGAGCAGGCGGTCAAAGCCAAAAGCAGTAAGAGACCCACCCCGGCCCTCCCTGTGAGGGAGGGGGAGCAGAATGTCTTTACCGCTTGTGATATCTTATTATATAATGTCTTCATATTTTATTTAATTGTTTTGTTCCCCCTCCCTCACAGGGAGGGTCGGGGTGGGTCTATTTTTATTAGTGTTTCCATCCCCCTCCCTCACAGGGAGGGCAGGGGTGGGTCTATTTCGTAAAGCTATACGTGCCGTGGCAGATGTCAACGGTCAGCGTATATGTGCCGTTGCCGTCAATGCCGGCAGGATTGCCGTTGTCCTTGGCCTTCCATGTGAGGGTACCGTCAGAACGTGTGCCAAACCAGTAATCCCATGAACCATTGATGAGAATCTGCATGCCCCATGGTGTATCTGCCGTGACGTTCACCGTAGCGGTATATACGCCAGGAGTCTCGGTGGCGGTCATCGCGGTAGCTTCCCAGCTGTCATTGAGGCCGGTGTATGAAACCGTTTCAACCTGTGCACCGTCCATCTCATACCAGTAGCTCATCCATCCGAGCGATGCGCTGAGGATGTAGAGGCCTTCGCCTGGAGCTGCGATGTCATTGCCGCCGGCCTTCAGTTTCTTGTCAGAGGTGTCAGGGTCTTGATTAATCTTGTCCCAGTCACCATCGTCAAGGGTCTTGGTAAAGTAGAATCCCCATGATGACTTCATGTTTACAGCACTTGTATAGGTCTTGCTGTCTTCGTCTGACAGGCGCAGCCACTCGGTGTGGTCCCACTTGTCGTCATTGCCCATGATGCAGAGCACTGGAGAGAGTTCCTCTGGTGGTGCAGCAGATCCTTCCTCGATAGTGTAGAGTGGTTTCTCACCGCTGAGGTCGATGATGAGCGTACACTCGCCTGCTTGTGGTGCAGCGACAGTGATGTTTTCCGCTGCGTCGGTGCTTACGCCCTCGCTGGTAAAGTAGAGCGGTGTGCTGATGCCACTGTCCTCAGCATCGCCGGTAGTGGTGTTGTAGAGCCTAGAGTCAGGCGAAGAGAACTGCAGCGTCACCGGACTTGTTGACTCTGCCGTATAGACGAGGGTCCACTGCTTCTTCTCCTTGTTGAAAGTCATGTCGCCAGTGATGTCACCGCTTACAGTTACAGACGGGATGCTTAACTCGTTCCAGAACTTTTGCTTGGTGTTGACGGTCACGTAGCGGCAACCGTTGAAGCCAGATGACCAGAGGTTCCATGCGTCAGAGGTGTTCGTAATGTTGAACACGCTGCCGTCAACAGGAGTATTACCCCATGTGGTGCCGTCGTTCTCCATAAGCCACCAGTTGCCCCATCCGCCCAAGGCGAGGAAGCCGGTGTAAATGCCGTTCTCTGTAGGAGAATAGAGATAGCCAAGCTCCGTAGCCTTGTCCTTTGACATAGCAATGGCATAGGTATAGTCTATCTTGTAAGGCACCACCGTCATCTCAAGTACGTTGGAATACTGCGGCTCTATGTTTGCACCCGTTGTTGATGCAACACGCACATACATAGGCTGCTCGGCGTAAGGCTCATAACCCAGTTTGGTAAGTTCGCCGTTAAGCTCAGCGTTGGTAAACTGCTTCTGGTAAACGCCGTTGCTCATGTTGAGGCTATAGCATGAAGCAAAATCCTCAGTCTTTGAAATCTGCAGCGTATTGCTTATGCTGCCGTCAGGCACCAGCACATCAACATAGTTGGTATTGAGCACATGGTTATCGTTCCAGTGCAGTGTCAATGCCAGTCCTATGGCATTAGAAGGGTCAAGCACTATATTGTTTGAACCGTCAAGGGTAAGTGCGTCGCCCCTGCCAACGGTGACGAGGTCACCGTCCTTGTTGCAGGAAACCAGTGCAAGCAACAGCAGTAACCCTATGCTCTTTATAAATATATTTCGTTTCATGATCATTCTTTATTTTTAGTTTATCGGAGTAATCTGAGTGCTCGGAGTAATCAGAATAATCAGAGTATTCGGAATAATCGGAGTCTTCAGAGTTTTCTGAGAATTACCTCAGGTTATAGTTAGCAGACTGCTCTGCTGCAGGTATAGGATAGGTATTGAAGCTTTCGCTGACAGATGTGCCGGCAGCAGCTCCGCCTTTCCACTCCCACAGGTATTTGTTGGTGGTGAACATGCCATAGCGCACGAGGTCGGTGCGGCGGGTGCACTCCCACCACAGCTCACGGGCACGCTCGTTGAGCAGGAACTGCAGGTCAACCTCTGATGCAAGCACCTCGCGCTCACCCTCGCCGAAGGCACGGTCGTAGAGAGGCTGTATGAGTGGCAGCACGTCAGCGGCAGCAGAACCGTTGCGCAGCATTGCCTCTGCCTTCATCAGCATCACGTCGGCAAGGCGCAGCACAGGGTAGTCGGTGCATACGCCGCCGTCGGCAGTGTTGCTGGCAGCCTCACCCTCGTCGGTGAGGTTGGTGTATTTGCAACCGAACCATCCGAAGCCCTGATTGTCTATAGGATTGCCCTCAAAATACTGCTTGCTGTCGTTGGTCCAGAAGAGCGCACGACCATCGCCTTCCTCGAAGAGCGATGTCAGTTCGCCCCTTGCGCGGAAGCTGCCCCATCCGCTTGCTGCGCCATACGCTGTGGCATCCTGGTTGTTACTGTTGCCTATGGCACCGCATACGAGGTATGTCGTAGCACCCCATGTCACGGTGTTTGTAGCGTCAACGTTGAGTGAGAAGATAATCTCATTGGTGCGCTTGTCGTTATCGGCATTGAAGAGCTTCTGGTAATCCTCCTCCAGTGTATAGCCCTGAGCTATAACCTTGTCGCACGCCGCTACGCAGTCAGCATAGTGGTTGCCGCCGCCATATACCTCAGCATTGAGGTAGAGCTTTGCCAGCAGTGCGTATGCAGCGCCAGATGAAGCGCGGCCATACTCCACAGAGTTCTTCGTAGGCAGGTTGTCGGCAATAGCCTTCAGCTCACCCTCTATGTAGTCAAACAGCTGCTTGTTGGTGTAAGCCTCCGGTATGTATGAGCCTATGCCGGTGTTCTCATCAACGAAAGGACCCTTGCCATACAGGTCGAGCACCATATAGTAAGCCAAAGCCCTGAGGAAGCGAGCCTCGCCTACATACTGCTGCACGGTCTGGTTGCCGTTGTTCTTGGTGTTGGCAATGTAGTCGTTAGCCAGTGCTATGGTGTAGTACAGGCGGTAATACACATCGCTCACCCATGGATCGTCGGCAGTCCACTTTATGTAACACAAGCCATCCTGGTGGTCACCCTCAAGCCACGACGGTGCCATCTCGTCGGTAGGCATCTCCTGCATGTTGACATAGCCACGCATGAGGTCGTAGCCGTTATTGGTAGAGAAGTCGCCAAGGTTCTCCTTAGCCTGTCCCACGGTGACGTATGAGGCGTATATCTTAGTCAGAGCCATCTGGCAGCCCTCTGTGGTGGCATACACCTCAGCGGCAGTCTTGTCGCCCTCTGGTGACAGGTCGAGGTCACCGGTGCAACTTGATAGCGTGGCTATCAAAGTGAAAAGTGAAAAGTGAAAAGTGAAAAATACCTTGCGGCGCACACCTTTCATTATATATCTTGATAATTTCATTGCTAATTTTTGTTTAGTAGTTAATACTAGGGGATCTAGAAGTTCTAGATGTTCCAGAATATCTAGTTTTATTTAGAATTCAAATCCCAGTGTCAGTGAGTAGGTGCGCGGACGAGGATACATCTGTCCGTCAATGCCGCCGTTCACCTCAGGGTCAAGTCCTGAGTACTTTGTTATGGTAAACACGTTCTGCACCATGAACGATGCATTCATGCTCAGGTATTTTGATATCTGACCGAAGTTATAGCCTATGCTGATGTTGTCCATCTTCAGGAAAGAGGCGTTCTCAACGTAGTGGTCGCTCTCATACTGACGAGATGTAAATTGCGTGTCAAGATATGAGCGTGACATGAGGTTCATCTGGTAGTCGTTATAGAATACCGTGCCCCATGCGCCGGTGTTCATCGCCAGGCGGTTATATACGTAGTTGCCTACGTTAGCTCTGAGACTGGCAGAGAGTGTGAGTCGCTTCCATGTCAGCGAGGTAGAGAGACCGAAAATCCAGTCAGGTGCTGGTGAGTGATAGTGGTAGCGGTCGTTCTGGTCTATGATGCCGTCGCCGTTAAGGTCGGCATAGAGGCCCTCCACCGGTTTGCCAGTAGCCTCGTCGTATATCTGCTTATACACGTAGAAACTGTATGGAGCATAGCCCTCGGTCAGCACCTGCACGTAGTGGCTCTCCACCCATCCCTGCGGAGTGTTGACTTCTGGAGCCAGCGGACTGGTGCGCAAGTTCTTGATGCGCACCTTCTGCCATGTGGCGTTGCCGCTCAATACCCACTGCCAGTTCTTTGTAGATATGATGTTGGCATTGAATGAGAACTCCAAGCCCTGCGAGTTGATGTTGCCCACGTTAGAGAGTATCTCCTTGCCGAAGTTAGTACCGGCGGCTACAGGAACATTGGCGAGCAAATCCTTAGTCTTACGATAGTAATAGTCTATGCTTGCGGTGAAGCGGTTGTTTAGGAAACCGAGGTCAACACCTACGTTAAACGCCTTTGTTGTCTCCCATACCAAGTCAGCGTTATATATTGACGGTGCATAGGAGGTAAGGAACTTATCGCCCAACTGGTAGCTTGCGCCCAGCTGTGACAGAGTGTAGGTTGACATGAAACCATAGTTTGAGATGCCATCCTGCTGACCGGTCACGCCGTATGACACGCGCAGCTTGAGGTCGTTGATGGTATTCTCCAAAGGCTTGAAGAATCCCTCGCGAGCTATGTTGTATGCAAATGCCACAGAAGGGAATGTGCCCCACTTATGACCGTCGGCAAAGCGTGAAGAGCCGTCGGCACGCAGCGTGGCGGTAAGCATATAGCGGTCGAGCAAGGTGTAGTTCAGTCGGCCGTAGTATGACTGCAGGCAGTGCTCCTGCGGCTTTGTCACGATGGTGCTCTGCACGTCGCCTGCCACATTATATTTATTATATGTATCGCTTGTCATCTTCCAGAACTGGTAGTCACGACCTGCCATCACGTCGATGGTCTGTGGCAGCGAGCCCTCCAGTTCCTTATGGTAGTTCAGATATACGGTGAAGAGCCTGTTCTGCAGCTTCTGCGGACCGTATGCGTAGTTTGAGCCGCCTGATGTGTAGCCAGAGAAAGCCTCTGCCGGTACGTACACAGTACCCTTGCCGTTAGAGTAGTCGTAACCGCCCGTCATGTGCAGCTTCAGGTCAGGCAGGAAGTGGAACTTGTAGTCCACGTCGATGTTACCCACAAAACGCTTCACGCTCGACTTGTCAAGAGTATAGTCAAGCAGTCCGGCAGGGTTAGCCGTAGCACCGGTGATAGGCACTCCGGCATCGTCTATAGCCTCGTGGAAACCGAGGAAAGCATCGTTGCTGGTATATACGGGAGCGTAAGGGTTACGTGTCAGTCCGCCCCAGATGGCGCTCTGGTTTGCAAAGCGGTTCTGGTTGGTGGTACCCTTGAGGTTGATGTTAAACTTCAGGTAATCGTTGAAGAACGATGGTGAGAGGTTGATGCCCGCCGTAGCACGCTGTGACCAGTCGGTCTTCAGTATGCCCGCCTGGTGCATGTAGCCCACGCTTACGCGGTAAGGCAGGTGCTTGCCTATGGTTCCGGCAATGCTGAGGTTGTTGTCAGTGCCCCATGCGTCGCGGTATATCTGGTCGTTCCAGTCAGTTGCTGTGCCCAGACCTATAGCGCCAGCATACACCTGGTCATGCCATGCCTGTGCCTCCTCGCTGTCAGGTATGCCAGCCACGCCCTTCTGACGGGCAGTGCCATACTTTGCCACCACCTGCTGCATCTCGCTGAGCGACATCATGTCAACAGTCTTTGCCACCGTTGCCAGACTGTTGGTGGTAGAGAATGTAATCTTCGGCTTATTGCCCTTTATGCCCTTCTTGGTGGTGATGAGGATGACACCGTTAGAGGCACGGCTGCCGTAGATGGCTGTTGAAGAAGCATCCTTCAACACTGTCATGGTCTCAATGTCGTTAGGGTTGATGAGCGAGAGCGGATTGCCCGAACCGGTGATGCTCTGACCTATCTCCATAGGCACGCCGTCGATGACTATCAGCGGGTCATTGGATGCGTTGAGCGATGCACCGCCACGAATGCGGATGGTGGCACCAGCCGTAGGCGAACCGCCGCCGTTGGTAATCTGCACACCGGAAATCTTACCGTTCACCAGCTGTTCAGCCGATGTTATCACACCGTGGTTGAAGTCCTTCTCGCCGACACTTGAGATGGCACCTGTCAGGTCGGTCTTCTTCTGCACACCGTAGCCTATCACCACCACCTCCTTCAGTTCGTTGTCACTTACGAGCCTCACGTTGAGCGCCTGTTCGCCAATGTCAGCCAACTGCTTGGAGTATCCTACATAGGAGAACTGCAACTGCTTGGTGCTGGCAGGCACAGTGACGGAGTAGTTACCGTCGATGTCAGTCACACCGCCAGCCTGCGACCCCACCGCCATGACGGTGACGCCGATAAGCGGCTCTCCGTTTTCGTCGGTCACCGTTCCGGTCACCTTCTTCGTACTCTGGGCACCAATAGTCAGCGGTACAGCCAGCAAAAGCATGGCGGCACACTGCCTAAAGCCCATTCTAAAAGAGCTTTTCATCATTGTTTAAGTTGTTTTTTTTTATTAGTTAGTATATTTAGCCTGTTAGTCAACTGAAATGCAAAGTTACAAATAATAATCCATATCACCAAATAAAATCGACGAAAAACATTTTATTGAGGATGAGATAGGAGTGAATACATCATATAGCTACATTAAATTTTAACCCCCTCGAATCCGAGGGGGTTAAAATTACTGACCACTCCAGTCATCGGCGGTCTGTAATGTTGCGCCGGCGTAGGTGCCTACCTCTGACGGCACTTGCTCTACGCTCATTTCCTTATATATATAGGGTACGGTGACGGTGGTGGCGGTGCTTTCGTATGGTGTGGCGGTGCGGTTGGTCTGTGTCCATGTGAATGCATCGGCGCCGTTGGCTCTGAAGGCGCTTTCTATGCCGTCGGCAAAGTAATTGCCTTCGATGAGGAACTCCGAACTCTTTCGCGGGTTGATGCATGGTGCGGTGTTACCCACACAGGTGTAGTAGTTGTTGAGCATGTGTATCCTGCCCACTCTGCCCATGGGCATGCGCTGACGGCAGCCTTCGCCCCAGTGGTTGTTGGCGAAGGTGATGTTGAGATAGCCCGTGGCCTCACGGTCGCTGTAACCAACAAGATTGGTGTTCTGGTGCATGTAGGAATGGGCTGTGTATTTGAAGGAGCACCAGCTGACGGTGATGAAGTCGGAACTGGCGGTGATGTCGAAGTTGCCGTCCATGCCGTCGTAAAACTCGCAGTGGTCCACCCACACGTTTCTGCAGCCAAGGAGGCTGAGCAGGTCGGAGCCGCCCACGTCAATGGAGCCGGGACCATAGAAGCGTATGTTCCTTATTATGATGTTTGAGCATCCGCCCAGCGACATCACTCCGGCATCGCGGTAGATCTCGGCAGTATCGCCCGTGAGGTTGATGATAGTCTGGCGTGTGTTGTATTCGGCCTTCTCCCTCACCCTTGCGCCGTTGGTCAGCGTGCCGCCGGTGCCGCCCGCCGTACTCATGCATGGTATGCCGGCATTGTCGAGTGCGGTTTTTATCTCGTCGGTGACATACCACTGCGTGCGCAGCGTGGCGCCGTTGATGCCGATGACAGTGCGGCCAGTGAGTTCCCTCAGTTCTATCTTGCTGCTGACGATGAAGTCGCCTGCGGAGCCGTCGAGCACCACCACGCTGTATTTCTTGATGGCGTTCTTGATAGTCTTTTTCATGTCGCCACCGTTAGATTTCAGCACCTTGACGCTCTGAATTGTTTCTGGTATGGGATATGAGAATGTGCCGCCGCCCGTCACATTGTATGCACAGGCACTGCTGCTGTCGGTGCGCGAGGTGCGCGTGCAGAAGCCGAACGGCTTGCCGAGGTCGTGATTAGACTTTGCCACAGTATTCATTGGCATCAGCGCCATAGACAGGCAAAGTGCTGCAAACAGTTGCCCCATAGTTTTTGAAAGTTTCATAGTATATTGATTTAATGTTCGGCTGCAAAGTTAAGAAAAAAAAATGTAACTGCCAAATTTATACTGAATATAATTGTGTTGCGACAGATAACGGGGCTTTTTCCGCTGTCTGTCGCCTTTTTTGCGTGTTGTCGCAACGAAACGGAAGGAAAAAGTAGCGATTCTTTTCTTACACTCAAAAAACTGCGTAACTTTGCATCGTCAAAAGGAACAAACAAACATTCCTTACGACAAAAGCATATAGAAAAAAGAAAGTAAAACATAAAAAGAAAGGTTAGTTATGAAAAAGTTTTTTGCAACAGCAGTAGCTGCATTATTCATGGTAATGAACATTAATGCACAGAATGAGGAGCTCAAACACGAGATAGGCGTTTCATACGGCTTAGGTATCTCATTAATCGGCGACGGTATAGGTCATGCAATCTCTCACGGTGTGTGGGATGCCATGAACGGCAGGGAATGGGCCAACGACAAGCAGTTGGGCACAATCGGCGTGGAATACTTCTACCACCCCGGCAATCCCAAACTCGCAGTGGGCGGCATCGTTACCTACGCACAGTATGGCGAGGACGTGGTTGACAAGTCTGACCACAACATAAAGTGCGGCGACCGCATACGCCGCTACGTCAGCGTGATGCCGGCAGTGAAATACTCTTGGGTAAACAAGAACCACTTTGCCCTTTATTCTAAGGTTGCCGCAGGCGTGATGTTCAACTTCGAGAAAGAGAAGAACCTTGAGAATAACACCGAGTCTTCTTACAGCAATACATACTTCATGGCCCAGGTATCGCTGATAGGTGTTGAGTTCGGCAGCAAGGTACGCGGTTTCGTAGAGCTCGGCGGCGGCGAACAGGGCATCTTCCTGATGGGTATGAAATACAAGTTCTGATGCATATAATTTACGGTTGATAACTATAGCTTCGTAATACCTATCATATTACACTGTAAAAGCTATCATATTACATGGTAAAAGATGCCCTTTTACAGTGTAATATGATAGCTTTACGATACCCCTTGTATCATCTTGAAAATAAGGAAATTATATGGGGCGAAAAAAATGCGCTGTGATACGGATTAATAATCTTATTTTATTATGTCTGCAAAGTTAAGAAAAAAATCAAACCGCCAAATTTGGTATGAATTTGGCGGTTTGGATGGTTTTATGGCCTAAATTTTCCATTGGATTACCATAAAAGGTTTTCAAGATACTCTTATGCAAAAAATGGGAAGAAAACCGTTTTGGTCTCCTTCCCTATAAAGTGATAAACATAAGTTTAATACCATCGATTAGTAGCCGATGTCATAAACGATACCCTATGCGCAATCCTATTCGATTAATCTTGTTTTTATAATATTCATTTCCGTAATATCTATCCGTAAATTTAAAAGATTGCATACTGTAATAAAATGATAAATCAAATTTGTCAAAGCAATAACCGATGGAGAAGGAATAGTATAAGCCTCCGTCCATTTTAACGTCAGATATTTTGAAAAGATGTTCAAAAGCATAACCTACTCTGGCATCAACGAAAGGTGTGTTTGCCGTTTTTCCAATATAATATCGCAAGTTACCAAATACAGGTTGGAAGAGAATATCCTCCTCATACTCTCTTTCATAGTTTGCCTCAGTTCCCACTCCTGCATACAGATTATTGTCAATGTGGTAACCAAGTAATATGGACGCAGTTGGTATCAGTTTTTTCTTATCGAAAAATTCATTTTCGATATTATACGCACATCCCAGTTCTATTCCCCACGTAAATCCGTCGCGCAATGCTTCATTTTTGTCATTTTCTATATTTCTGTTATTTTCAAGCTCTGGTTTGTTTCCAACGAGGGGAGTGATTTTAACGCCTTTCGGTGTGCTCAACTTCGTCTTTATGCCTCGGAACGTTGGGTTTGCCCATACACTATCGTTGAGTGAACGGAAGTTTTTATATTTTGCAGGACGGCCTGTCACGGTCATTGATGTTATCTTCTTAGAGAAGAAACCTCGCTCCACGGTGTAAGTGAATTCCGGATTGACGAGCACATCGGCGTTGCCGTTTTGTTCGAGTGCCATGGCTTCCACTGTCTTCTTTACGTTGCTGATGCCTCCACGGTTCACGTCTGCCGGCACGGGGTTCAGCGTTACGCTTACGCGATGGTCTGATACATCAAGGTCGGCAACCGTGGCATTATATGTGGCAACATCAAAGTCTGCAGTCTTGGCAGTTTTCGATGTGGTGGTACACGACACCATGACCACCGACAATCCTGCAAGGCATATCATGGTTCTTAATTTTTTCATAACTGCTCGGTTTTAGATTTTACTTCCTAATTTTATTCTTGTATGTACCACGGAATACAGGATTACACCAAACACTGTCGTTGAGGCTGTGATACCCTTTATATTTTGCAGGGCGGCCAGTTACCGTGATGCTGTTGATATTCTTGAAGAAGAAATTGTTTTGCACGGAAATAACAAACTCTGGCTCCACCAATATATCAGCATCCTTGTCATACTTCTCCAATGCTTCCATGATGGCGGCACGCTTGGCATTGCCAATTCCACCGCGCTGTATTTCTTTTGACGGTGTCATGGTGTACGTGATGCGTGTTGGCGATACTTCAAGGTCGGCAACGGTAGCACTGAGCAAATCTGCTGGCAATTCGGTTGTAGATGCCGTTTTCACTGTTGTTGTGCATGATACGATGGAAATTGCTACGGCTGCAGCAAACATGATAATCTTTTTCATAGTCGTAAATGGTTTAGAGTTATTATTAGTTGATGATAAATATGACTACGGTTAGTCTTGTAATTGCAAAATTATGTAAAAAATAGTTTAGGAAAAAGAAAAAGTGTAGTGACATTCGCTACATGTAGTAAACGTGGCTACACTTTCGATTGCTTTTTATCTATGCGGTCATTGGTTTCGTCGCTTAACAGGTCGAAGAAATTATAGCGCATTATGGTGCTTATGCGCATGAGCAACTGCGTGTCTATGCTGTGTTTTTCAAACAAGTTGTAGATGTTAGTGCGGTGGCAGCCTAACTCTCGCGCCAACCACACCACGCTCTTGCCGTCCTGTCGGAGCTTTTCTTTAAGTTTTTGTCCTATGTGCACGAGTGTAGTTCTTTTTATTGTGTGGATACCCTTATAGATGCAAGAAGCGCAGGAGGTTGCGCTTTGTTTCATTTATCCAATCGGGCATCGCCAAACGCCACAGCAGAAGAATGATCAAACACATACCACCCACGCCGTTATATGCCCAGGCATACGGCGCAGGTGGCCATACGCGCATGTTCCATACAACAGATGGGCGTCGTGACGTTTCTTTCCTTTTCTGCTTAGTAACAAATTTGGCGAATTTGATTGGATAAGGCTAAAAGCGCACTACGCTATCTTAATGTGGCCTCCGATTTCTCTCAGAAGCCGATTACAAAAGTACAAATAAAAACTCATACTGCCAAAAAAAGACTGAAAAAACACAAGTTTATTCGTAATAAATAGAATATCACTGAACATATTAAGCATATACTTGACAGCATTTTATAAAGAATGTGACAGATAACGGAACGGATTCCGTTATCTGTAGCTTTTTTATTGCTCAGTCGCAACAAGATGGGAGGAAAAAGGGGGAGTGGATGGTGCGTGTGGAATATAACTGTAAATTTGCACTTGAAAGAAATGAAGAATGATGAAGTGTATGAGGAATTATCTGAATGAATGATTTTTCCGCATGATATATAAAAATGTTGGATAAAGTTGCATAGGTTAATATTTTATGTTACCTTTGCATGCGGAAAACTATTCTTAGATAATAATCATCACTAACAAGCCTATTTTATGAAAAAAACTATTATTAGCTTTATTGCCTGCCTGGCCATGATGCACGGTCAGGCGGCGCCGAATCAGGACAACGCTGCTCAGAATGCCTGGAACACCACCTATCACCAGATAGAGAGCCGCATCAAGGTTCCGGAGTTTAAAGAAAAGACTTTCAAGGCTGCCGTGAAGCCCAACGCTTCCGCAAAGCAAAACCAACAGGCTATCAACAAGGCCATTGCAAAATGCTCGAAGGCAGGAGGCGGCAAGGTGACAATACCTGCCGGCAAATACATGACAGGTCCGGTAACGCTGCAGTCGAATGTGAACCTCTGCGTAGAGAAGGGGGCGGAACTCGTATTCGCTTTCGACCGTTCTCTCTATCCTCTGGTATATACACGCTGGGAAGGCCTCGACCTGTGGAACTATCAGCCGTGCGTATATGCCATAGACTGCAAGAACATTGCACTGACAGGCGAGGGCACCATCAACGGCAACGGCTCTGACGACGGCAACTGGTGGTATATGAAGGGAATAAAAAACCACGGCTTCCACGAAGGTGTGGACGAATGGCAGGGCACGGCAAAGGAAGGTCCGCGTGCCGAACTCATAAAAATGTCGGACAACAACGTACCCGTCAACGAGCGAAAGTTTGGTTTGGGTAAGGGACTGCGCCCGCAGCTTGTGAACTTCGTGCGCTGCGAGAATGTGCTGATAGAGAATGTGCATCTGCTCAACTCTCCGTTCTGGGTGATTCATCCGCTTCTGTGCAAGAACCTCACCGTGCGCGGTGCATATATATATAATGAGGGACCTAACGGTGACGGCTGCGATCCAGAGTCGTGTGAGGACGTGCTGATAGAAAACTGCACCTTCCATACCGGCGATGACTGCATAGCGCTGAAGAGTGGCCGCAATGCTGATGGTCGCCGTGCCAACATACCGTGTAAGAACATCATCGTGCGCAAGTGCAAGATGGAGGACGGCCACGGCGGCGTGGTGGTAGGTTCGGAAATCAGCGGTGGTGCCGACAACGTGTTTGCAGAAGACTGCGACATGGACTCACCCCACCTTGACCGCGTGTTGCGCATCAAGACAAACACCTGCCGCGGCGGCGTTATACAGAATATCTTCATGCGCAACATCCGCGTGGGACAGTGTGCTGAGGCTGTGATGCGCGTCAACCTGGTATATGAGCCCAACGAGATTGCAGAGCGCGGCCACATACCGACCGTGCGCAACGTGTATATGGAGAATGTGACCTGCAAGAAGTCGAAATACGGCATCCTCATCAATGGTCTGGATGACTCAGACAATGTTTATAACATCAACGTGAAGAACTGCCGCTTCGAGGGTCTTACTGCCGAACCGCTCATGCGCACCGGCATGAGTCACGGCATCAACATGGAGAATGTAAGCATCTCTGCGAAGATGTAAGAGAAGTATATTATTTATACTTCTCCTTCAGTCTGTTCAAATCCATTTTAAAATTATAGAAGCCATTGATATGGATGTCATCGCGGACGCGGCGGCAGTCAGGCGTGATGGTTTCGTAATGTGGGATGCCGTTGAAGCGGAAGAGTTCCTGCATGCGGGTGAAGTCTTGGTCGGTGAGGCATACTGTTTCCTCGCCGGCCAACCATTCCTCAACATATTTTTTGTATGAATCGCTGCCCTCCGGCGTTCTCTCTCCGGCTATGAAGATGAGTTTCACGTCATCACGCTTGGCTATCTCGGCACGCATCTGCTTACTGCTTTGTATGGCTGAACGGCAAGGGCCGCAACCCATACCCCAGAAATCAATCATCAGGAACTTTCCGGGGTATTTTGCAGAAAGTTTGCGGATAACGTCGGCTATCGGTTCATCAGGCAGTGGCGTGGCTAGGTCTTTCTGTGCCATTTTATGTGCATAGAACTGCTCTGCTTTCTGGTGTATATAAGGCATGGTAAGCGGAGAGACATAAACAGGAAACATCTTGCTGAGTGAAACATTTTCCTCGAGCCTTTGTTTTCTTTCTTCTTCAGTAATTGTGGTATCGGCGAGAATGTTGGAAACGGCGTCCTCATTGTTTCGCCAATCGTTGAAATCGCTGAGCATTTCCTTGTAAACGCAAAGCTGCACCATCATGTTGTCATGGTTGCTGCCCATTAAGTCGCGCAGGGCGGCAAGATTGTTTTCCAATATCTTGATGACATTCTTTGATGTGTATTCGTATGCTCCATGCTCATTTATCATTCCCTGGAATTTACGCTTGTACACAGGTTCGGCAAACTGTATGCGGTTGAGCAGAATAGGATAATTATTGTTTGCAATCAGCAGTGGATTGTCAAAATCGATACGATGCAAGGCTGTGTAGTTCTTGTAATCTTTCAACGACAACCACTCAGCGCTGTCGAGAATTTCTCTATGATATACGCCATCGCGCTTCTCCTGTTTCTCCAGGTCGTCGTTGCGATACATGGCATAGTTCATCACTCCATAGGCAAAGTTCACTTGCGCATCAGCCAGGGCCATCTGCACCTCCATCGGTGTATAATGGTTGCGCTGGCTTTCCATGTGCAGGCGATACATCATGTTATTCCATATTTCATCTGCCTTCTTGTTGGCCTCAGCGAAATTGCCTTTGAACATATAGAGCGGATAGGCCAGGTTACCAAACATCCCTTCACTACGCAGCCAGCGTTGCACGTCATGACTGCTGCCGCTGTTGTATATACATTCATACCTTCCGATTGCATTCTTGCGGACGGTGATGTCTATAGTCTCGCCGGGACGGGCGAAAAAAGGAATTTCAGAGAATCCAACCTTGGTATTTCTTGTATGGAAAGACTGCTGAATGGGATAGCTTGCCTGGAATTTCTTGCAGAACGTGCCGTCAGGCTCGATGTTGAGCACCAGTGTGGCATCATCCTTATCAAAGACGTCTTGATAATAACACTCCAATGATGTGAATCCGAAGCGCTCTGCATTGTAATCCTCAATGCGGCCGCGTATGGTGATGGTGTCGGTCTTGAACCAATCCTGAGGTATGGCGTATGGATTGGCTGCAGAGAGTTCCTGCATCGTCGGCGCCTTGATTTCGTGTTTCTTGTCATGAATACCCAAGAGCATGAACGCACCTCCGCCGTCACCCTCTATGTAGTCAAACACCTGCACCTGTTTGGGCATCGGTTCAAAATGGAGCGTGAAGTCTTTCGTTCCCGTTGACTCTCCATATTTGTTGAGTGTTATCCCTTCAGCAGAGCGCAATGCATAGCGGTTGCCGTCCTGATCCAACAGATAACTAGTGCCATTGATGCTGAAACTTCTTCCTTTGGGATAGTCAATAGTGAAATGCACGGTTGTTGCCGTATCCCTGAAGATGACTTCACGGGCTTTCAGTTCACCCTGATACACATTCACACAAGCCATCGCCACGGGGGCTTTGATGGTCTTATAGGTCTTTGCCTGCCCTGCTATAGCGAAGAAAGCAAGGAGAAGAGTTACGAATTTTTTTTTATTCATCTGCCTTTATCTTTTTATTAGTTATATCCTATATATTATACGACATAACAGCAAGATTATACCGGCAAAAACTGTTAATTATTCTAAAAGTCTTCCTTTTTTCCTTTATTCTGTGTCCGCTTCAGGTTCAGCCACCATTTCTTGTTTCTTTCCGAAGTTAGGGTCTATCTTCAGCAGTGCCGTTACTACGAATGTTATCACGCATGTTATCATGACGATGATGAAGAATGTCTTGTAGCCTACGGCATCCTTGATGAATCCTGACACCATGCCCGGAAGCATCAGTCCAAGGTAGGTGATGCCAGTGCAGATGGAATAGTGCGAGGTCTTGAATTCACCCTGACTGTAGTACAGCATATACAGGGTGAGCACCGTGAAACCCAGTCCGTAGCCGAACTGCTCTACAAACAGGCATGTGCTGATGAGTGTCAGTCCGAAGGCATTGGCAGCGGTTGGCATGGCGTATGCAAGGTATATATACACGGCATCGGGCAGTGTTATGGCGCATACGAGTGGCCACAGCCATTTCTTCAGTCCGTCGCGGCTTACGAGTATGCCGCCGAGTATGCCGCCGAGCGTCAGTCCGAGAAGTCCCACGGTGCCGTAGGCCAGTCCGTATTCTCCCGGTGACATACCGAGGCCACCGTCTGAGTTGGGGCGCATGAGGAACGTCTTTGTCATGGTGTTGAGCAGTGCCTCAGGGAAACGGTAGAGCAGCAGGAAAGCGATGACCACGAGTGTAGGCTTCACCGGGAACTTGGTGAAGAACGTAAGCAATGTGGCCTTCAGTCCTTTCCATACCTCTGCTGCGGAATCACCACTGCCTCGGTCGGAACTCGGGCGCGGCAACACATAGCCGTGCCACAGCCAGAAGGCGATGAACAGTCCCGCCAGACCATAGAATACGAGGCTCCAGGTGAAGGCAATCCTGTTGCGGAATATCACCTGCAGTGCTCCGGGTATAGCCACCAACACACTGTTGCCGAATATCACGGCACAGCGGTAGAAGGTGTTGCGTATGCCCACGAAATATGTCTGCGTATGCTCGTCAAGGTCGAGCATATAGAATCCGTCGGCGGATATGTCGTGCGTGGCACTGGCGAATGCCATGATGAAGAAGCAGCACATGGTGCCCTGAAACCATACCGGCGTGTTGAGCGTGAACGCCACGCCTGCCAGTGATGCACCGATGAGTATCTGCATGGTGAGAATCCACCAGCGCTTGGTGCGCAGCAGGTCAATGAACGGGCTCCACAGCGGTTTGATAATCCACGGCAGGTTGAGCCAACCGGTATATAATGCCAACTCAGTGTCGGTCAGTCCCATTTGCATATACATCACTGCTGCCACGGCTGTGACAAGTACATTGGGAAGTCCTTCTGCGAAATACAACGTGGGTACCCAGCCCCAAGGCGAAGAAAGTTTCTTTAATCTCATAATTGTGTCTGTTTTACAATCTGCAAAGGTAATCATTTCTTCTTTAACTCGCAAATATAAGCGAATAAATTCTTTTATCTGCAGAAAATTCCTTAACTTTGCAAAATGAAAGTGATGCGCGGGGCGCTTCAAGTGAAGAGTGAAGAGTGAAGAATACCATGCGGACGAATATAAAATGAAAGATAAAGAATACAGATGAAGAATGTAAATATTTTGCAGAGAAGATACAGTCAAAGGGTGAATAAGATTCTTCACTCTTCACTCTTCGTTCTTCACTATTAACTAAAAAAAAAGAATGATGAATTATATATCGTGCATTAAGAATTATGCATTGTGCATTGTGCATTGTGCATTGATGCTCGCTGCGCCGCTCCTCTCATTGGCAGCGCCGCTCGACTGGGGCGACCAGGGCGACGGCACCTATCGCAACCCTGTGCTCAACGCTGACTATTCCGACCCCGACGTAATCCGCGTGGGGGAGAAATACTATATGGTGGCATCAGACTTCCACTTCATGGGAATGCAGATTCTTGAAAGCACCGACATGGTGAACTGGCGCGTGCTGACGCAGGTGTACCACCGCCTTGACCTGCCCGGATGGGACACCAATGAGCGGTATGCCGGCGGTTCGTGGGCTCCGGCCCTGCGTTACCACGACGGCAAATACTGGATATTCTTCTGCACGCCCCACGAGGGACTGTTCATGACACAGGCTGTGAAGCCCGAAGGCCCGTGGAGCCCTCTGCACTGCCTGAAGGCTGTGGAGAAATGGGAAGATCCCTGTCCGTTCTGGGACAGCGACGGCAAGGCATACCTCGGCCGCAGCCAGCACGGCGCCGGACCTATAATACTGCACCGCATGAGCGAGGACGGCCGCACGCTGCTTGACGACGGCGTGACGATATATACCGGTCCGGTGGCAGAGGGAACGAAATTCCTGAAGCGCGACGGATGGTATTACCTCTCCATCCCCGAGGGCGGCGTGGGCGAAGGCTGGCAGACGGTATTGCGCTCAAAAAGCATCTACGGCCCTTACGAGAAGCGCGTGGTGCTGCATCAAGGCTCCACCGCCGTGAACGGGCCTCACCAGGGTGCGCTGGTGGACACGCCGCAGGGCGCATGGTGGTTCTATCACTTTCAGGAAACGGAGGCACTGGGGCGCGTGGTGCACCTGCAACCCGTAGCGTGGCATGACGGTTGGCCGCAGATAGGCACCGACACCGACGGCGACGGCATCGGCGAACCCGTAGCCGCCTGGAGCAATCCACTGCCCCAAACACAGCCGTCGCTGCCGCAGACAAGTGATGATTTCGCCGGTGCACAGCTGTCGCCGCAGTGGCAGTGGAACCACAACCCAGTGGACGAGGCATGGTCGCTGACCGAGAACCCCGGCGCACTGACGCTCCATGCGCTGAAGGCCGAAAGTTTCATCAAGGCACGAAACACCCTGACGCAAAAGGCTATGGGCTACGAGAGCGAGGCAACGGTAGAACTTGACTTCTCCCACCTTGCCGAAGGCGGCCGTGCAGGCATCGTCTGCATGGGCAAGACCAACGAACTGCTCGGTGTGAGGAAGGAAGGCGGCAGCCTGAAGCTATACCGCACCCTCGCCACCTTCAAGCAGAAAGACGGCACGCCGCCTACGGAGACCGACACCCTGATATGCTCCGTTGACGATGCAGAAAGACTGTGGCTGCGCATATCCTTCGACATGCCGGCAAGGCAGTATCGTTTCCATTACAGCACCGACGGCGCGACATTCCGCCAGGCCGGCAATCCCTTCTATACCATCCGCGGCAACTGGAAGGGCGTGCGCCTCGGCATATACCACTACAATACCCTCACCGCCGAGGGCTATGTCACCGTGCCGCAAGCAGAGTACACTGTTTCAAAATAATACACCTAGCCAAGGCATAGAGTCACTTGACTTAAACCAGAAAAAGTTGTCACTTTCTTTTTTGTTTCCTAAAGTGACAACTTTTTCTGGTTTAAGTCATAATGCATTTTCACAGGGCATACTATATATATGGTATGCGGAATGCCGTATATTGAGTATTGTGCAAGTGGGGAAAACTGAGTAATTTTGCAGTCAACTTCGCTACACTCAGAGTGAATAGTGAAAAGTGAATAGTGAAAAGTAAATAGTGAAAAATTAAAAAAGAAAGGAGAAAAATCATGAACAAGAGCAGGATAACATCTTTTGCGATTGCACTGACCGCCCTCTCTCTCTGGGGAGGTGCGGCACAGGCCCAGCACAACGACCAGCGACTCAACAAGGCTATAACGGATGCTGCATGGTATAAGAAGGCAGCGAAAAGCGCACCGTCATTCCGCGACTTGCTGAAGCGACGCAAGGCGGCAGTGGAGCAGTTTCGCGCCATACCCACCAGCGCACTGCAACCCATAACCATCAAGGCTTTCGCCACGGCGGAGCAGCGTGCCGGCACACGCCACGTCATAATTCGCGAGCATGAGTATTTCAACGACAGCGGCTACAACAACGGCGGCTTCGACCTCGGCATAGGCACTCCCGACCATGTTATCGCAGCCATTGCGGGCGACCTCATAGACAGCTACGTGACACAGGCCGCCATAAAGGGCGTCGCCATCGACTCGCTCGCCATCAACATCAAGCAGACGGGACCATCGCTGCAGAACTGGGGACTGGACTACACCATCTTCATCGACTCGCCGGCATCTGACAGTCAGCTGGAGGAACTGCGACTGCTTGCCGAGCAAAACTCTCCGCTGTATCAGTTCTCAATACGCGCCCACAAGGTGAACACCGTATTGGAATACCACAAGAGTGCCGACGAACTGGTGATACCTCCCACATACCAGCCAGGACTGCGCGAGTTCATAGAATGGGAGACACGCAAGGGCGAGGCAAACCGCAAGTTGCGCGAGAGCGGACAGCGCCCCGACAAGTCGAAGTTTGGCGGCTATGCCTATGACTACCCATACTCACGCAAGAACCCCTACACCCCGGCACAGAGCGACAGTTACCTCGATCCCGACGGACCAAGTGCATTCATCAATCCGTCGTCAGGCGTGACGGTGCTGCAGGTGCGCCACCACCGTGTGTTGCAAGACCATCCGCTGTTCTTCGGCGGCAACGACCTCGGTCCCACGGCAGTGGAGAGCCACGTCGGACTGCTCGGTTCCTGCTTCACCCACGTGGCGGAGGGCACGGCGGCACGCAACAAGATAGCGCTCGACACGCTGAACGTATCGCTCACCGCACAGTTTGACCCGCGCTCCGGCCGCAAGGGCTTTGAGCAGACACCGCTCTATCCCACCGACATACAGATGCGCGTAATCATCAGCAGTCCACGCAGCGAGGCAGAGATACGCCAGCTGGTGGCAGACACGGAGAGGGGCTGTCCTATCTACAACCTCGTAACCAACGCACAGGAGATAAAAGGCCGCATAAAGCGAGTGACGGCCTATCTGAAATAAACTCATCACCCCTGAGAAAACATTATTTGAAAGGAGAACATACAATAACGGCAAGGAATGAAATGAATGTCATTCCTTGCCGTTTATTTGTTTATGAAGGTATTCAATAGAAATTATTCATATATTTCTTCTTCTACAAACAAAAAAATGTATTAGACTAATGAATAGGAAAAAGTAGTTTTTGTTTTGTAAAACGAGAAAAATGATTTACCTTTGTATTCTGGAATTAAGAAGTAAATAAGATAAGGAATGAATACATTACGCTTGTATGGCGTAAAAACTTGAATAAACAATTATAATTGTATTACTGATGACCTATACCATCATTTGTTTTCTTTGCATCGCCGTATTGGCAGCCATCGTCGTCTTGTTGCGCCTCGGCGTGATATCGTTTAACGTGAAGCCGCTGGCGTTCATCATCGGCATCGGTGCACTGATACTGTTTTACAAGGCGCAGTCAGACGGTGAAATACACGTTCTCTCCGTCCGCATGGCAGAGATGATAGTCGGCGCGGTGCAGTGGGTTCTCGGTTTCGTGCGCTGATGGCGCATCCCTTCTCACTGCATTGTGAAGAAGCACGTCAGCGGATAGTGGTCTGAACTGCTTATGCTGTTGTCCACCTTGCAGTTGTATGGCGTCAGTTGTTGCGTACACAGTATATTGTCTATCCTCACCCTCATGCCGAAATGTCCGTAGGAATATCCCGGACCGAATGCCGTGCTGCGATAGCAGTCATTGATGTCCATGCTCTTGCCGTCAACGCCCTTTCCCGGATTGGAAATGGTGTGGCAGGTGTATGACTGCGGTATGTCGTTGAAGTCGCCGCATATTATCATCGGCGTGCTGCAATGACGGCGCATGAATGCAGCCACGCTGTCAGCCTGGTGTGCGCGTATGCGTGATGCCTCGAAAATCTTGCCCACGATGGTGCGCGACGTACTTTTGATGTATTCCTTCTCCTTGCGCTCTCCATGCATCATGTTGCCGAAGTCGCGACGCTCCTTCATGCTGAATCCCATGGTCTGCAGGTGGTTGTTGATGACTATCAGTTCCCTGCCGTCTTTATTGAGCCAGAACACTCCGGTCAGGTTGCCCTTGGTGTCATAGTGTATCTTTTGCTTGCGCAATATGGGATAACGGCTGAATATCACTATCTGGCTGCCTCCCTTGCCACATATAGAGTCCACATACGCCCAGTGGCTTACGAGCGAGTCGGGACATAAACCGAGCGGAGCCTCCTGCAGGCATACTATGTCAGCACCGCTGTTGGCGATATACTGTATCAGACGTTTGTTTTTCTCCGTGCGGTCATCGGGCTCCATGTGTCCCTTGCCCATGTTGTAGGTGTTGTATGAAAGTAGTTTGAAGGCATCCTTCGGCGTCTGCTGCGAACGGTGCAACGGACAATAGTGCGTCACCGGCTGGTATGCCAGCAGCAGTCCCACGAATGGTATGGGCAGCAGGCGCTTGCACATCAGTGCACACACCACGAGCGATGCCACCGTCAGCACCAATGCTATGGGGAAGGCATAGCCGGCCACTGCCAGCCACGACCACTTATTGGGGTTGAGCCATCCGGCATAACCCGTCATGAGCAGTGCCACCACCAGAAGCAGCATTATGACAGCCCATAGGCGACGGAACTTCTTCTTCATTTGTCAAACAGTTTTTTCTTCTCCTCCTCGGTAAGCGATGAGTAGCCCGAGCGGCGTATCTTGTCGAGTATCTTGTCTATCTCAGCCTCACGCTGTTTCTGCGCCTCCTCGTTTTTCTTCTTCTCCTCGTTGCGGCGGGCATTGTATTCCCAGTCCTTCTGTCGGTCGGAGGTAGTGTTGCGGTGTCCGTATTTCAGGTCGTCGTCAGCATCGTTGTTCTTGTCAAGGTGCAGCCAGCTGCGTATGCGGCCGAGGATTGTCTTGGAGTCATCCTTCACCTCGTAGCCGTCCCAGCCGTTGAAACCCGGCTTCGTCCTGCGCCAAACCCTGAGCAGCAGGAAACCGAAGAGCATACCCCCGAGGTGAGCCATATGGGCTATGCCATCACCGTTCTGCATCAGTGCCAGTCCCACCTCGATGGCGGCATAACCGATGACAAACCACTTGGCCTTGATAGGCACGGGCAGTGGGAAGATAAACATACGCTCCTCCGGATATGTCATGCCGAAAGCCAACAGTATGCCATAGATGCTGCCCGAAGCGCCCACGGTAGTGAGGGCATTGAGTGATATACGATCTATATCGGTGAGATTCATCATGTCGGACATCGTGGCTCCCAGACTTGCCATAATGGAATACACCTGTATGAACTGAGTTATTTCCTGACACAATGCAGCACCCAGTCCGCACACCATATAATATATAAGGAAACGCTTCTCGCCAAACGTGCGCTCTATCACACTGCCAAACATCCACAGGGCAAACATATTGAAAAAGATATGCTCAAGCGATGCATGCATGAACATATATGTCACAACCTGATACAGACGGAAATCGGTAGCCTGAAAATAATGCAGACCGAAAATATCATTGAGGTCGATGCCTCTTCCACCCAAAACGAGGTATGCCAAATAGCATATCACGTTAATGATGAGCAGATTTTTCGTTATCGTTGGTATTTGTCTCATAATTACGCACAAAATTACAAAAAAAGGGCCATAAAACCTTGAAATATAACGCAAAATAGCAGTTTTTTCGTGATTTTATGCATTTTTTTCATAAAAACGCTTGCAATATAGAATAAAAATATTAACTTTGCATTGTATAATTAATTCAAACATTTAAAAACGGTATTATAAATTAGTACTAATTTAAACATTTACGTAAATCATGAACAAGACAGAACTCGTAAAGAAGATTGCAGAGAAGGCTGAGGTTTCTCAGGCTCAGGCAAAGTCAGTTCTCGAGGCTACCCTCGAGTCAGTTAAGGAAGCACTCCAGGCAGGTGACGCTGTTCAGCTCATCGGTTTCGGTACTTTCAGTGTTGCTGAGCGTGCAGCTCGCACAGGTAAGAACCCACGTACAGGTGAGAAGATTACTATCCCTGCAAAGAAGGTTGCCAAGTTCAAGGCTGGTGCTGGTCTTATCTAATCTGAAAACTGTAATCAAAAAACTACCCCCCCGCCGTCATCACGGCGGGGGATGTTTTTTTAAGAACCCACCTTGAAAGAATATGACAGACTTCATATCACGCTTCCGCCGGCACCTCAGACTGCTCAAGGGTGTGTCGCCAAACACACTGGAAGCCTACATGCACGATGTGGGCAAACTCATCACATGGTGCAGCGACGAAGGGCGCGATATAACAACACTGTCACTCAACGACCTCGAGACATTCTCGGCATCACTGCACGACCTCGGCATTGCGCCTTCGTCACACGCACGGATACTGTGCGGAATAAGGGCATTCTACCATTTCCTCACACTCGACGGATACATAGACCAGGACCCCAGCGAACTGCTTGAGTCGCCGGTGCAAAACAAATACCTGCCGGAGGTGCTGTCAACCACAGAGGTGGACATGCTGGAACAAGCCATAGACCTGACGAAATGGGAAGGACACCGCAACAGGGCCATCATAGAGACACTGTTCTCGTGCGGACTGCGCGTGTCGGAACTCGTCACGCTGACACTCTCTAATATATATGAGGAGGAGGGATTCATACGCATCATGGGCAAAGGGGCGAAAGAACGCCTCGTGCCAATATCGCAAAGGGCGCTGAAGGAACTGCATCTGTGGTATGCCGACCGCAGGCAGATGAAGATAAAGCCCGGCGAAGAAGACTACGTGTTTCTAAACAGAAGGGGAGCACACCTGACACGCACCATGATACTCATCATGGTAAAGCAATACGCCATACAGGCAGGAATAAAGAAAACCATATCACCACACACACTGCGACACTCGTTTGCCACAGCACTGCTCGAAGGAGGTGCCTCACTGAGAGCCATACAGGCCATGCTCGGACATGAGAGCATCGGAACAACAGAGATATACACACATATAGACATGACAACTCTCAGAACAGAGATAGAACAACACCACCCACGCAACATAAAAAACATTTGCACAACTGAAAAATAATTGCTAACTTTGCACTCTGATTAATCTCCGAGTATTCGGAGTACTCGGAATATTCGGAGTACTTAGATTACTCTGATAACTCCGACAACCATAAAAAACAACTATAAAAAATGAAACTCTGGTCAAAAGGTTTTGAAATAAACAAGGAGATAGAGCGCTTCACAGTGGGCAGAGACCGCGAGATGGACCTCTATCTGGCTAAGTACGACGTCATGGGCTCCATGGCGCATATCACCATGCTCAACAGCATCGGACTGATTGCTGACAACGAGCTGCCGCTGCTGCTCAAGGAACTGCGCAAGATATACGACATCTGCGAGCGAGGCGAGTTCGTCATCGAAGACGACATCGAGGATGTGCACTCACAGGTGGAGCTGATGCTCACACGCGCACTGGGCGACATGGGAAAGAAAATACACTCCGGACGCTCACGCAACGACCAGGTGCTCGTTGACCTTAAACTCTTCACCCGCGCACGTCTGCGTGAGGTGGTGACAGAGGTAAAGTCTCTCTTCGACGAACTCATACAGCAGAGCGAGGCAACGAAAGACGTGCTGATGCCGGGATATACACATCTGCAGATAGCCATGCCATCATCATTCGGACTGTGGTTTGGCGCATACGCCGAGTCGCTTACCGACGATATGCTCTACCTGCAGGCCGCATACCGCATGACCAACCGCAACCCTCTGGGCTCTGCTGCCGGCTACGGTTCGTCGTTTCCGCTGAACAGACAGATGACCACTGACCTGCTGGGCTTCGACACCATGAACTACAACGTGGTGTATGCGCAGATGGGACGCGGAAAGATGGAACGCAACGTGGCGTTCTCCATTGCCGGACTGGCCGGCACGATGGCAAAGATGGCTTTCGATGCCTGCATGTTCAATTCGCAGAACTTCCAGTTTGTGAAACTGCCGAAGGAGTGCACCACAGGTTCAAGCATCATGCCGCACAAGAAAAACCCCGATGTATTTGAACTCATCAGGGCAAAATGCAACAAACTGCAGTCATTGCCTACACAGGTGACGATGATACAGAACAACCTGCCATGCGGATATTTCCGCGACCTGCAGATAATAAAAGAGGTGTTCCTGCCTGCCTTCGACGAACTGCTCGACTGCCTGCGCATGACTGCCTACATTATTAATAAGATGGAGGTGCGCCGCGACATTCTGGACAACCCGATGTATGACGCCATCTTCTCTGTTGAGGAGGTGAACCGTCTGGCTGCCGAGGGTATGCCGTTCCGTGATGCCTACAAGAAGGTGGGACTCGACATCGAGGCCGGCAACTTCACTCCAAACAAAGACATACACCACACTCACGAGGGCAGCATAGGCAACCTGTGCAACGACCGTATCAATGCCCTGATGCAGTCGCTGCTTGACGGTTTCCACTTCGAGCGTGTTGACAATGCCGAAAAGGCGCTGCTCGAGACTGGGAGGGGATGAAACGTATATATTGGAGTTAAGGGGAGTTAGAGGGTAACTACCCTCTAACTCCCCTTAACTCCCAAAAATCAAATTACTTTATCAAATTTCCGAGAATGTCACGGGTAATGGTTCGTGTCACAGAACTTGTGGCGTTCTTTGCTACACGTCCGGTGATTGAAGTGTTCGACTTTGTCTTCTTACCAGTAATCTTATCACTGACGTATGTACCAAGAAGGGCAGCTAAAGTTCCGGTGATAGCTGTTATGATGCCCTTCCATATCTTCTTCATCAGTCCGGGCTTAGCCTTCTCCTTTGCCTCCTTCTTTGCCTCTTCCTCTTCAGCAGCGGCGGCAGCCTGACTCTCTGTCTCGGCAAGCAACTGCTCAAAAGCACTCTCACGATCCACCGGCGTGTCATACTTGCCATAGATGTTGCTGCGCTTGATGATGTCGATACGCTGACCTTCACTCACTGCACCTATCTGTGACAATGGGAACAACACCTTGGCACGCTGTACCACTGACGGAGCACCCTGCTCGTCAAGGAAGCTGACAAGTGCCTCACCAGTCTCAAGGTTCATGATGGCCTCATCGGTCTTAAATGACGGATTAGGACGGAATGTGTCAGCAGCCGTCTTGACAGCCTTCTGGTCTTTCGGAGTATAGGCACGCAAAGCATGCTGCACACGGTTGCTCAGCTGTCCCAGTATGATTTCAGGAATGTCGGCAGGACTCTGAGTGATGAAATATATGCCTACGCCCTTTGAACGTATCAGACGGATAACCTGCTCTATCTTGTCGAGCAAAGCCTTCGACGTACCATCGAAAAGCATGTGTGCCTCGTCGAAGAAGAATACGAGTTTCGGCAACTCCTGATCACCTACCTCCGGCAAAGTGCTGTAGAGTTCAGACAACAGCCACAGAAGGAATGTAGAATAGAGCTTTGGCTGAAGCATCAACTTGTCGGCAGCCAGCACATTCATAATACCCCTGCCGCCCTCTGTCTGCATAAGGTCGAAGATGTCAAATGACGGTTCACCAAAGAACTTGTCGGCACCCTGGTTCTCCAACTGCAATAGCGCACGCTGTATAGCACCGATGGTAGGCACCGAGATGTTACCGTATTTCGTGGTATAGTCCTTGGCATTCTTTGATACCCAGTCGAGCATGGAACGCAGGTCTTTCAAGTCGAGGAGCAGCAGTCCGCGCTCATCGGCTATGCGGAATACGATGTTAAGCACACCATCCTGAGTCTCGTTAAGTCCCATGAGACGTGACAGCAACTGTGGTCCCATCTGTGATATGGTAGCGCGCATGGGGTGTCCCTGCTCACCAAAGACATCAAAGAATCTTACCGGACAAGCCTGGAACTCTGGGTTCTCTATGCCAAACTCCGGCATACGCTTCTCTATGAAGCTACTCATCTGGCCTACCTGTGATATACCACTCAGGTCACCTTTCATATCAGCCATGAAACATGGCACGCCAGCCTGACAGAAAGTCTCTGCCATCACCTGCAGCGTTACTGTCTTACCCGTACCCGTGGCACCGGCAATTAGTCCATGACGATTGGCCATCTTGCCTATTATCGACAGCGCCCCTGCCTCGCAGTGAGCAATGTAAAGTCCTCTTTCTTTGTCGTACATAATATTGCTAAGTTAAGTTATAAGTTGATTTATTTTTATTGGTTTTTTTTATTCAGTATTTTCTCAAGGAACAACCTCACCTGCATGTCTGCAGTCTTCTGCGCACGCTCCATGTTCTCTGGCGTCAGGCACCGCTGCCTCATTGCTGCCTTGGCACGCTCTGCCAGAGCCTGACGGTCGGCGTTGCTCCATTTTCCGCTTTCGATGAACGGCTGTGTGCGTGTTTCATCAAGGAAATCATCATCAAGCAGTTTCACTGGTGGCAAATCAAGGATGATGGAGTCTCCGTCGGTGCGAATCCATTCACCCTCGCACTGCGAGAAATCAATGCCTATACGCAGCGTTCCGTAATAAATACGGATGAGTTCATCATCAGTAAAGAATCCCTTGCGGACGGTATCCACCATCTCCTCGTCACTGATTGAAAGGAATTCCCACTGACCTATCTTCTTTACCTCTGTCAGCACATTGGGAGTTATCTCTATGCCCTTGTTGATACCGAAGTCTATGCCGAATGGTGCATCTGACTCCCTCGTGCAGCGCACCATCAATACTGCCACGACAGCTGCAGCTATAAGTGCCATGAATATGAGCGATACAATCTTGTGGCGCCACATTCCCTTGAGCAGTTTCCAAAGCATACGCAACAACCACCATATCAGTTTGAAGAATCCTGCGATAATGCCGAGCAACAGGCCACGCTTCTTCTCAACTTGCACCTCTTCCTGCTCGATAGAGTCATTGTCGGTGGTCGGAGTGGTCAGAGTATTCTGAATATTCGGAGTATTCGGATCATTCGGAGTATTCGGAGTACTCTGAATATTCTGATCATTCTCTATCAATCCATTATCCATGTCAGTCCTCCTTTCTCTTCACTTGGTTCTACAAATGATATGACAATATTCTCCTGCTTTATGCCGAGCATGGAGATTAGCGGCAACAGTTGCGTGGCTGCCGAACGACGTGCAGTGGACAGTATGCCGAGATTGGGAATGTCGCTGATGATATTCTCACGTCCCTGCTTCTCATATAATGCCAGTTCCTCATCAGAGAAGTCACTGCGTATGATAGAGACATATTTCTTTATTCCATCATGGTCTATCTTGCTAGATGTCATCACTACATGTGGGTTTGGCAGGTTGATATACACCTTGCCGCCTTCGCTGCGCACATCCTCGTCAGAAAATTCGCTGAAATCAATGTAAGCCTTCAGTGTGGCATCGATGGGTATCGCCACCTTGCGTCTGCCTCCAGGCAACTGCACGCTGACTTTCTTTCCCAATATACTGGCCGACACCTGCGAAGTATCGCTGTGGGTTACAATCTTGTGAACCTTGTACTCGGCAGTATAGAGCCTCGAACACTCCTTTATCTGTTGCACCATCATGGGTATGGTATCAATATAGCGTCCGTCCTCTGCCACCTCGTTGGGAGCATGCTTGCAGGCAATTACTGCCATGAGCATGACGAATACATAGATTATAGGAAACTTTCTTGTCATATTGTTTGATTATTGCTTTCTGATTTATGGTTGTTGGTCAGTGTTTCAACAAAGCGTTGGTAGGTACGCTGCGTGATACTACCTTGCCGTCTTTCAATTTCAGATTGTCAGGTATATTGTTGAGTCCCAGCGTACGCAACAACGGTGACTCCCACATTTTTCCATCACAGATGGTGGTGAGTTCCGTAGCATTATTGTTGCGAAGGCTTCTCATGCACTGTACCGTGTCAGCATCAAGACAGATGGTAAGCACATTCCCTACCTTTGCCGAGTCAGCGGCATGGGATTGGTTTGATGCCACCTGCCGCAGCATGTTCTGACTTTCATAATTCCATGACGACCACAACATGATGATTGAAGTGCCTTGCATAAACGATGCAGAGGAAACCTGATGGCCATTGACATCCTTTGCGGTAAATGCCGGCAGCCTGTCTCCCATGCCCAGTTCTCCGATGCTGTTCATTGCCGTCATCAGTCGCATGGCACTCACACTGCCGTTACTTTTCTGCATTATCTCCTTGAGCAATATGCGCGCCTTCTTGTAGTCCGGCTTCGTACAAGTTATGAAATGTTCCAACAGGAGCCACTGCGCTGCAGTGCTTTCAGGGTGGTCATGTATGAAATGCTCAGCCTGTCGCTTCATCTCCGGCGGCGACATCTTCTCTGTGTCCTTACGCCACTGGGTGAAGAGTTCGTTGTCGTCCGTACCAGTTATCTCCGTAGCGGAGAGATGTGCCGCATTGCCGTCGATGTCTATTGATGCACCGGGCTCCACAAACACTGGTAATGTAGTGAAGTTTGGAAATACTATCACCACCGTGCCCTTCTGTGTCATGGCTTTCTCATATACGAAGCGACCGCCCTGCACATGTATGGTGTCTATGCCCTGTATGGCACCGTCGGGACTATATACATAAAAGTCCGCCTGGTTCATGCTGAGCAATCGTCCTTCTATGGAGAAACCGTTTGAATTGCTTGTGCAGGCAGTAAACGACAAAGCAAGAATAGCCACGGCAAACATTGCTGCCGTGACTATTCTTGCTTTTATGAATCTTTCATCCATAGTCATCTTCAGTTCATTGTTAATAGTTTCTGCTCAAAAAATCATGAACTGTTTCTTTGTGCCGCGAGCGGGACTCGAACCCGCACGACCGTTTCGGGTCAAGGGATTTTAAGTCCCTCGTGTCTACCAATTCCACCATTGCGGCAGCCGTGTGTCAGCTTGATAAAAGCCGAATGCAAAGGTACTCATATTTGCTGAGATGAGCAAATGTTTTTACGTTTTTTAACTCACTGCGGATTCTGCACCTTAAACACTGTGCCTACGTATGATGCATGATAGCGAAACAGTTTCTCGCCATTATCTCCTGATACCACTACCCCGCCGTTGAGCAGTCCATATACACGCTGGCATGAAGTGCACTCCACGTTAAGCGCATCCTTGAACCGCAGAGGGTAGTTGGCGCGATGATTATCATTGAAACAGTTGGGGCATTGTCTGTCAAATACATACAACTGGTCATCCTGGAAAGAGGAGCGGCCAACGATGAGCCCGTTGTTCAGTCCCAGATGACGTGATGGCTGCGTGAGCAGAGACTCGCTGACGTTCTCCTGTTGTGACGATGCCCCGTATCTCTCGGAATTGAGCTTGTACGCCGTACCGTTTGACGACACGCTGATGATGGCGAAGGTATTGGTGGAATTAAGTGCAGGATATAGATGTGACGTAGTGTGGCCATACTGGAAGTCCATCACATAATAGCACTGATGGGTGCAGTATTCACCCACCACCTCGCCTACACATGCCGACATCAGCAATGCGCACGCAATGACTGCATATTTACGAATACTATTCTTCAACGTTCTCTTCTTTTCATTTCTTGGCATAAGCCAGCATGGCGAGCATATCGGCAAGTTTATCCACGCCACTCTCCAGCTTGCTGCCTACCATCATCTTTATCATTGGGTTGAGGTCAGCCTTCAGCGTCAAGCGCATCTTGGTACCCACACCCTCGGAAGGCAACACCTGTATCCACATGTTGGCAGCAACAGGCGACTGCTCCGTCTCAAACTTTATACACTTGTTCTCCTCACGTTCACAGATACGCAGTGATATCTCGCCAACCATAGGTGCCGGGATAGCAATGCTGTCAGATGTCAGACGCACATCCTGCAGTCTGTCAAGCATGGAAGGGTCTTGTCCTGCTGCCTCTATCTGGGCACGCACTGCGTCATTATCCTTTGCACCGTCTATGATGGGACGCAGGTTTTCAAGGTCACTCAACATTGCATACACCTGCTCCACAGGCGCTGCTATCTGCTTTACTTTGCTTTCGTATTTTGCCATTATTATATAAGGTTATCATAAAAGTCACGACAAAATTACTGTTTTTTCATTAAATCACAAAAGATTTATGCGTTTTTTCATGATTTTTATATACCTTTGCACAAAAATACAACCTATGAGAAAACTTTTTTATATATTATTCTGCCTTCTGCTGACACTCGCGGCACAGGCTGAGGAACACATGGAGTTCATGGGCATCACCATGGGAATGTCGGTGGATGACTTCACCGCCGCACTGAAAGAGAAAGGCTATACACTGTCTGCAGAATCGGCAAAAGCACCCAAGGGCAAACGTTTGATGCAGGGTGACTTCAATGGCGGTGCCGTCACACTCGTGCTCAATTACGGCGTACACACCGGTCAGATGACAAGCCTCGACCTGCGCTTTCCGCAGGAAAAGGAGTTCAGCAAGTTCCTCGACTTCTACGAAGCCATGAAACGCATCGTCACAGAGCAGTACTGCACCGAGGGCGAGGTGATAAACGAACAGGGTAACATGGACACACTGCCGAAATACGGCATGAAGATGGACTACGGCACCGTAACCATCAGCATCGACCCTGACAAAGCCTTCACCCTGATATTGACATACACCGACCAGCACAACACCCTTGAAGAACGCAAACTGCGCTATGACTGAAAAAAAGTACTGTAAAAATGTAACTTGTACTTTACAAAAACAGCTTGTTTTGAGGATTTTACTGTAAAAACTGCATAATTAGGGAGAGAAAATTTGGGTAATTAGATTAAAAAAAGTAACTTTGCGGTGATTTCGTTTTTGGATTTTCTCAATCTAAAATAGGTACTAACATGAAACAATTACTCTTAACCGTCTGCCTCACGTTGGCAGCACTGACATGCAGCGCGCAGAATGCCGAAGTCATAGAAGAGAAACTGAACGAGTATGGTCGCATCCTCAACAGTAAACAGAACATCTACTACTTCATAGGTGACGACGGCAAAGTAACCGATGTTGTTATGAGTAGCACCATCGATTATGACATGCAGCAAGAGATAACAGAATTCTTCAAGAGCCTGCCTCCATTCAGCGGCGGTGCCGGAAGAGACATGGTAACGATAGTACCTTCCTCAAACATTGAGAAATCACAGGGCTACGTATCACAGAACCTCTCAGGCGGCGACAGAGAAGTAGAAGACAAGACATCAAACCGCGTACTCGCCACCGCCGATGCTGTGAAGAAGCAGAAAGAAGTGAGCAAACTTGATGACGGACCGCAGGTTTACGACAAAGTTGAGAAAATGCCTTACGTCATCGGCGGCAAAGCCGTATGGGCAAAATATCTTGAAGAAAACAAGACATACCCAGCCATCGCCAAGGAGTTTGGCGCACAAGACCGTGTGCTCGTCAGCTTCATAGTAGAGCGTAACGGCAAAGTGTCACACGTCACGCCAGTGAAATCATGCGACCCATATCTGGAGCGCGAAGCAGTAAGACTGATACAAGGCATGCCGAAATGGATGCCGGGCGTACAGAGCGGCACAGTGTCACGAGTAAGATACACACTCGCGATACCATTCAGACTGAACTAACACAAATGTGATTGGTTAGACAACAGACAATTAAAAGTTTTCATAGAACTAATCACCTGAACAATATTCATGCTCCATAGGGCTCGGAGAGAGTCTTTGGAGTCTAAACTACAAGGAAAGTCCCGGGAGCCTGAAACAAAGGCTCCGGGACTTATTTTTTCACCCTTTACCAGCATAAAGACAGCAAATGAACACTTATTTTCACCTAAACGAAGAAAAAAACACAAGAAATACTTGCACAATTCAGAAAATCTTCGTAACTTTGCAACCGCAAACTCGAAAAGGCGACCTTTTTGCTTTCAAAAGACAACATTGTTTGCCTTGAGAAGCAGCTTATCATGGGGGCATAGCTCAGATGGCTAGAGCGCTTGCATGGCATGCAAGAGGTCGTGGGTTCGATTCCCACTGTCTCCACACAGTGGCAGAATAAATGGATGGCGGGATAGCTCAGCTGGTTAGAGCGTCGGATTCATAATCCGGAGGTCGAGGGATCGTGACCCCCTCCCGCTACGAAAAAGCACTTGCGACAATCGCAAGTGCTTTTTTCGTTTCAAAATATTACCTTCCGAAACATACTTTATAAAGATGCTTCTTTTCTTCATATACAGAACAAATCCTCTGCCATGATTTCTTTATGTACTATGCTATGACTATGTGCATTCACAACTCCATACGTTGTAATAAAAGTACTAACTATGGATTTTACTGTCTTAGTTCGTTCCTGAAAAAGACTCATTCTCTCACGAACTTTTGCCTCATATTCCTTATTTATTGAATACATACCAACACTGAATTTCATTTCACATACATTGATGGTATGATCATTTCTGTCAATCACCAAATCAATCTGTGCTCCAGATTCCTCACTATTATTTTTATTTGGCAGATATCTCCACGATGAAGCACTTGTTGAAATACCCGAAATGCCAAGTTTGAAACGTATCTGTGGAATATGCTGCAGACATACTAATTCAAAAGAACGCCCTTGCCATGAAAGGACAGAAGGAGAACTGAAATTATGCGTCCACCATAACTCATCTTTTGAATCATTGTTTGCCAGGAACTTATAGTAAAATAAGGTATAGAAGTCCAACAGACGAAAGATCTTACCTTTCGATTTATTACCAAATTGAGAGAATGATACGATAAAGTCGCAACGTTCCAGGTTCCTCAGCAATTTTGTAAGCCTCTTTCCTTCTATTTTCGTAATTTCCCTTATTTGATCGAATATTAAGCCTTCCTTATGTTTGTAAAGCAAATCAACTATCTGAAGGTATTTGCCTGCACCAGTAAATATGGCATCATACAATTCGTCAAACTCTGTTGCAAGCTCACCATTCTTGCGAAAGAACAAACGGTCTATATTAGCTATTAGGTCTTCCTCTGGATTCAACAGACTCAGATAGAAAGGAACTCCTCCCATGACCATATATGTCTGTAATATTTTGTAATGATCCCAAATTATACCTTTGTCTAACAAATATTCCTCTGTCTCCTTTAATGTAAATGGCCGAACATAGATATTATTAGTTAGACGAGCATGCAGTCCACCTTTGTTTTCTACAAGTTTATCCATCATCCACGAAGAAGCAGAACCAGTTGCGATAAACACTATGTCATTGCGTCGGCTCCCCCAGCTATTCCAAAAATATTCAAGAGCTTCAACAAACTCTGACTTCGGAGTATCTATCCATGGCATTTCATCAATGAACACAATCTTGCGTCTATCCCTTGGCAAAGATTCAAGATATTCTTCCAACGCATCAAATGCATCTTCCCATGAAGACAGCAGAGGTTGTTTCTTTAGTCCTGCAGCCTTCTTCAGTTCTTTTGCAAAATTACTGAGTTGTTTTGCTTTTTTCAGCTTGTGGCCACCAACGAAAGAAAAGTCATATTGTCCATCAAAGAAATAATCAACCAAGAATGTCTTTCCTACACGCCGGCGTCCATAAACTACTACGAACTCTGAACGATTTGATTCTACACATCGTTTCATCTCTTTGAGTTCATACTCTCGTCCTATAATTTTTTGCTTATCCATAATTGTCTTTATCTACGTCACAAAGGTAACACTTTTTATTGGAACAAACAAAAAAATGTAAGATATTTGTACTAAATCTATAGAAATTACACAGATTTAGTATGTTTATCTCATAATTTTTAAAGAAAACAGTAAAAAACAAACATTCACTTTCAGTCATTCATAATCCGGAGGTCGAGGGATCGTGACCCCCTCCCGCTACGAAAAAGCACTTGCGATTGTCGCAAGTGCTTTTTTTCGTATAAACCCAAATCGGCCTAACGACCGATTTGGGATGAAAGGGTTTCTGTTTCGTTATTTCACCTCTACCATCACTGATTATTTCACCTCTACCATCACTGACTTGAGGGCATTCTTGGCAGAACTGTTGCCATAGAGAATCTCGTATTTTCCTGCCTTGGTGTGGACGGTGTTTGAGGCCTCGTCAAACCACTCGAAGGACTTAGCGTTAAGCGTAATCACTGCATTGGCGGTCAGGCCTGCCTTGACACTGACGCGCTCAAAGCCGCGGAGCTGCATGAGGGGACCTGACGGATCCTGAGGATTGCGGATGTAAAGCTGAACAGTTTCCGTTCCGTCCATCTTGCCTGCGTTCTCAACAGGTATGGTGACCTTGATGTCTGATGAACCTTCCGCATTTATTGAAGTGGCGGACAGCGATGCCGTGCCTATGTTGAATGTGGTGTATGACAGTCCGTAACCGAATGGGAACAGCGCCGTGCCGTCAGAGATGTAACGGTAGGTGCGGCCCTTCATGTCATAGTTCTCGAAGTCGGGGAGCTGCTCTGAGTTCTTGTAGAATGTCACCGGCAACTTGCCGCCCGGGTTGTACTTGCCATAGAGCACCTCGGCAACGGCGGTACCTCCCACCATGCCTGGATACCATGCCTGGAGGATGGCGTCGCAGCTCTCTGTCTCTGGCTGCAGGGCAATGGCTGAACCAGAGCAGTTGACATATACTACGGTCTTACCGGCAGCCTTGAGAGCCTTCAGGAAGTTACGCTGCACGGCCGGCAGTTCGATGTTGGTACGGTCGCCGCCCTTGAAGCCGTCTATCTGCACTGGCATCTCCTCGCCTTCAAGCGATGGGGCAATGCCGCCCACGAATACCACCTTGTTTATTCCGTCCAGTTTCTTTATGATGTCGGCATAGTTGATTATCGACTCCGTGCCTATGTTCACCTTGATGCTTGCACCATAGGTGTGGATGTGTGAGAAGTGTATCTCTATCTTGTACTCCTTGCCGGCCTCCACCTGGATAGGCGTGCGGGTAGGAGTAACGCGCCATGTGCTGTGCTCCACCTTCTTCTCACCGTTCACATAAACGTCGAAATTGCTCACCGACTCCACGTTGATGACTACCTCGCCCGACTTCTTCGGCTTGAGCACCGTCTCATACTGTGCGCTGAAATCCTCAAGGTTCACACCGGGTGCAAACTGGTAGTTGCCTGCGGTGGTCTTTGAGAACGGACGTGTGTAGTATTCTGTCGTGACGGGCTTGCCCTCACGTCCGGTGTTGTTCCAGAATGTACCCTTGATACCTTTCTTTCCATCGAAAGAGAGCTGGTCGAAGAGGTCGGTCACGATGCGTTCGTCGGTAAGGTCGCATCCCTGGTGGTAAACCACGTTCTTGTTCACGGCCTTGATGCCGTCAAGGATTGTAACGGTTGTCGTAGGCACACCGTTGTAGTTGCCCCACATCATTGGCTTGTCGTTGGCGTTAGGACCAATGACGGCAATCTTCTCGCCCTTCTTGAGCGGCAGCACATTGTTCTTGTTCTGCAGCAGTGTCATTGACTGGCGGGCCATCTCGAGTGCTATGCCCAGGTGCTCCTTGCTTTCGAGCACGCTTGAAGGAATCTTCGACCATTCCACAAGCGACGGGTCGTCCATCTCGCCGAGGTCGAAACGTCCTTCGAGCAGGCGGATGACGTGCTTGTCAACCTCCGACTCCTTTATCAGTCCGCGCTTCACGGCATCGGGGATGCTTTTGTAAGCATAGTCGAAACCACACTCCACGTCGGTTCCTGCCAGTGTGGCGCGTGCCGTTGAGTGTACGGCATCGCTCGATGTCTTGTGGTTTGCATGTATGTCGGTTACTGCACCGCAGTCGCTCACCACCAGGTATTTGAAGCCCCACTCGTCGCGCAGTATGTCCTGCAGCAGTCGTCCGTTGCTGCAGCACGGCTCATCGTCATATCGCTGATAGGCGCACATCACCTCGCGCACCTTGGCATCCTCCACGAGTACCTTGAATGCAGGGAGGTAAGTCTCCCACAGGTCGCGTGCCGACACATCGGTGAGGTTTGCCGTATGGCGGCTCCATTCCGGTCCGCTGTGCACGGCATAGTGCTTTGCACACGCCCACAACTTGCGGTACTTGCTGCTCTCCGGACCCTGCAGTCCGCGCACCACTGCCGAACCGAGCACGCCGGTCAAGTATGGGTCTTCGCCGTATGTCTCCTGTCCGCGTCCCCAGCGTGGATCACGAAAGATGTTCACGTTTGGTGTCCAGAAAGACAGTGCATGGAAACGCGTCACCTCACCGCCCTTGCGATGCAGTTCGTTCCACTTGGCGCGTGCCTCGGTACTCGTGGCATCAAACACCTTATATATAAGGTCCTGGTTGAAAGAGGCAGCCATGCCTATCGGTTCGGGGAAGTTTGTGACGTTACCCATATTTGCCACTCCGTGCAGGGCCTCGCTCCACCACTGGAACTCCCTTATTCCCAGTCGCGGTATTGCCGGCGATGCATCGAGCATGAGCGAGGCTTTCTCCTCAAGCGTCAACCTTCCGCACAAATCGACGGCACGCTCATGAGCCGTAAGACTGGGATTCTGGTATGGCAGCTGCGCTGACGTTGCTGCCGGCATAAAGAGCGAGCACACTGCTATGGCCGCTGACATAATTGTTACGTGTTTCATACGTTTCTGAGAAATTATTGTTTTGATTTGATTATTGTTTACAGTTGGTCACGTTCAATTAGTAAATAAACCAATGCAAAGGTAATAAAAAAATAATTATCTGCAAAGAAATGACATTTTTCACAAATCATTTTAGACAAATTCTGTATTATAATTTCATGTGTTTTGAAAGCATGTTGTAAAAGCTATCGTATTACACTGTAAAAGCAGCCATATTAGCATGTAATATGGCTGCTTTTACAGTGTAATCTGGCGTATATTACAACGCCCCCCTTATATTATTAATAACCAAACAGTTCCGAATTGATTATTTCTTCTCCTCCGGATTTTCGGATATCTCCGGCACTTTCGGCACAAACCTTATGCCGTAGATGTTGATGGCACCGTCAGGATATGAAATCTGATACTCGCCAACCTTGTCTATATTGACCACGATAGGGCGCTTGTTGCTCTGCTCCACCACGTCGGTGACGATGTCTTTCGCACCTTTCAGTATCACTATCTGTCGGTCAGCCTCGCTTGATGCTGAAGAAGCATATAGTGTAAGCGTGCCGAGCGCCTTGATGCTGAGGAAAATCTGGCTTTGGCGGTTGGTAGTACCCTGTGTTTTCAGACGTGTGTTGAAACGCTTTCCGTCCTTGAAGGTACGTATGTGTTCGTCACACTCCATCTTTCCCTTGTTGTCAACAACATACATAAACATGTTGTCACAGTTAAAAACCAAAGGATTGTTGCCCTGCGTGAAAGTCTTGAAGGTGAGCATTGTTGGGTCAGGGTCAAACTGGGCGTATGCCACCATAGTGAGCATTGCTATGAATAGCGTTGTAAATAGTTTCTTCATAATAATAGCGTTTTTAGGTGTTAGAATTTATATGTTGACGTGACAAAGTTACGTTTTTTTTTCGAATACTCAAAGAAAAAACGGAAAAAATGATAAATTTTTTGTAATTTTGCCACTAATTACGTAATTATATCATCTAAAAACGCTATTTCATTATGGTTAAACACATTATTTTATGGACCTTGCGCCCAGAACTGTCTGAAGAGGAGAAACAAGCAGCCCGTCAGGGCATCAAAGCCGGCCTTGAGGGTCTTGCAGGCAAGATTCCCGGACTTGTAGATATCAAGGTGGTGGCCGACGGCCGTCTTTCCACATCAAACGCCGACGTGATGCTTGACAGCACTTTCACGGACTTCGATTCTCTCAAGGCTTATGCCGTGCATCCCGACCACGTAGCCGTGGCTGACGGCAAGGTGCGCCCGTTCACGTCACTGCGCTCTTGCTTGGATTTTGAGGAGTGAAAAGGGAAGTGATAGAGGAGTAGAAGGGGAGTGAAAAGGGAAGTGATAGAGGAGTAGAAGGGGAGTGAAAAGGGAGTGATAGGGACAAATGTGTTTGACTGATTGTATTCGCCAAAACGTAATGTCCTTATCACTCCCCTTTCACTCCCCTTCTACTCCTCTATCACTCCCCCAATAAATTCTTACACATCTCCTCGATGGCAGGGATGTCGCTCTCCTTCATGCGTGAGCGGATGGTTACCACCGGCTCCACGAGGGTGATGTTCTTCATCGGTTCGATGAGACCCTTCATGGTCTTGGCGGCCGTAGGTGCCCACGAACCATTCTCAAGCAGTGCTATGGTGCGGTTCTGGTAGTTCTTTATCTGCAGGTGATAGAGCAGGTCGTGCATCGGTGGGAACACTCCCGCATCGTAGCTGGAGGCGCAGAGCACCATGCGAGGATAGCGGAAGGCATCCTCAATGACCTCTGCAAGGTCTTCGCGCGACAGGTCGCTGACTACAACCTTCGGGCAGCCCATCTGCCTGAGGATGTCGCCAACCTTCTCTGCTGCCGCCGCCGTGCCACCGTGTATGCTGGCGTATGCCACGAGCACACCGTCGCTCTCTGCCTCATACTTGCTCCAGATGTCATACAGTCTCAGGGCCTCAGCCATCGGCTCGCCCTTGAGCACCGGACCGTGCAGCGGACAAATGGCCTGTATGTCTATGCCGGCAGCCTTCTTCATCACGTTCTGCACCTGTACGCCGTATTTGCCGCAGATGTTGAAATAGTAACGGCGAGCCTCGCAAGCCCAGTCGTCGGTCTCGTTGACAAGAGCGCCGAACTTACCGAATCCGTCGGCAGAGAACAGCACCTTCTCGCTTGTCTCATAGCTCATCAGCACCTCTGGCCAGTGCACCATGGCAGCACCGATGAACTGCAGCGTATGACTGCCGAGCGAGAGCGTGTCGCCCTCCTTCACCACCATCAGGCGGCCCTCAAAGTCCACGCCGTCAAAGAAGTTCGGCAGCATCTTCACAGCCTGTGCAGACAGCACGAGGGTCAGCGCAGGATACTGCTGCATCATCTCGCCGATGAGCGAAGCGTGGTCAGGCTCCATGTGGTGACAAACGAGGTAGTCGGGCTGCTTGCCGTCAAGCACAGCCAGAAGGTTCTTCTTCCACTCGGCGCCCTTGCGTGCGTCGGCGGTGTCCATGACGGCAATCTTGTCGTCAAGAATCACATAGCTGTTATAACTCATTCCCTCGGGCACCACATACTGGCTCTCGAAGAGGTCTATGTCTGTGTCGTCAACGCCGATATAGCGTATAGTCTTTGTAATGTCTGTGTACATAGTTATATTTAATTTAATGGTTTGTAGTGCAAAGTTAAGAAAAAAAATCCAATCCTGCAACCTGCCAGGCAAATTATCTTAGTATGAGGTGCTTTATGCTGCCTCCATTAATAAAGGTGTCAAGATCGACGGATGTGTATATGCCCGGCACGTGACCGCTTTCGCTGCGCTGCCACAGTATGGGCCTTGCACCACTTATCACAGGTCGGCGGCTGTAGTTGGCTATCCACAGGGTGTGGCGGTTCAGCTCGGGTGCAAGGTACTTGATATAGAAATTCTGATTGCTGTATATCATGGGATGCTTGCCGTAGAACTGCTTCATGTATCTTGACAGGAGCATCACGCTGTCCTTGAGCTGCTTTATGTTGACGTCGGCAGATATGCTGAGTTCCTCCACGTCAATCACGGGAATCAGGTCCTGCTCCTCTTTGCGTGCGGCGGCAATGAACTTACGGAACTGCTCGCGCACAGGTATGTCGTGGGTATAGAATATGTATGTGCCTACGGGTATCTTCCTTATACGAGCCTGCGTAAGGTTGTGCTGATACAGCGAGTCATAGCGTGCCTTGCGCCCCATGGCGCGGATGTATATGAACTTCGGTTTTATGCTGTCAATCTCTTTCCACCGTATGCAACCCTGATGCAGCGAGATGTCTATGCCGTCATAGTCGGTGCTGAATGGCTTGCCTTCCTGCAGGTCGCGGCTTGGCCATATCCGTGGCCGTGAGTTGATGGCCTTCGGCTTCGGATGGCGGAACAGGAATTTCACCGGCCGGTATTTCAGCACGAAGATACTCCCTATGCATATTACGGTCAGTAGAAACAGTGGTATGGCGATTGATATGATGTTTTTTTTGTTCACAGAATGCAAAGATAATATTTTTTTTCTGATTATAGACACACTTATGAAAAAAAAGTTGTAAATTTGCACATAGAAGAACAAATGCGCAATGACGTATGAAAATACTTGTCTTTGAGGTTGACATATACAATTATCACTCTATCCGCAACATCATCGAGGGATATGACAGCGGTTTCGAGGTTATTGGACCGTTCACCACGGCAGAGCACGCCAGAGACTATCTCGTGCAGCACAACGACGTTGACATCATCATCACGGATGTGATGCTCAGCGACGGAGCGGTGTTCAGTGCCCTCGACAGCGCACCGAAACACGTGCCTGTCATCTTCGTCACCTCACACGAAGAGTATGCGCTGACTGCATTCAATTACCTCAGCCTGTCGTATCTGATAAAACCCGTACAGGAGGATGACCTGACAAAGGCACTGGCAAAAGCCATGCGACTGAGGAAGTCGTCGTCACTGCTGACACCCACCGGCGGCTGGACGAAGAAGCAGAACACACTGTCGCGCATCATTGTGAAGACACTGCACGGCGAGCGCATAGTACACGTGTCAACACTGCGCTACATCGTCTCTGAACAGAAAAACACATATCTCAAACTGCTCGACGGCAACTCGTACCGCATAGACAAAACCCTTGAACAGGTGGAGGAGATGCTGGGCAAGGGATTCATGCGCGTAAACCGCAAATTCATACTTCCACTCGAGCAGGTGGAGGGTACGGAGCATATAGAGAACGGAAAACTCCTTTTGTTGCTCAAGGGAAACAATCCGCCAAGGGTGGTGGTCAGTCGCACACGCAAAGTTGAAGTGTGCAAATGGCTAATGAACGAATGACGTTTCATCTTGTTAAAACGACGTTTCGGTAACTTTTCTTGTTGTTTTTTCCATAAATATTTCATTAATTTCTAATTTTGCATTTGGAAAAAAGAAAGAATTGCACACTCTGCACAAATGTGCAAGAAGTGTGCAATCAACACCAAACGACCAACATGCAAGATGGATAACCAGGAAATAAACTACCACCACAGAATGCCGGCGCAACTGAGATTCTCAGACGTTGACCGTTTCGGCCATGTCAACAACTCGGTGTATTTTTCCTTGTTTGACATGTGTAAGACGCATTACTTCAACGATGTGGTAGGCACTGACATCTTCGACCGCATGGCGCCAGTGGTGGTGCACATAGAGGCAAACTTCATATCGCCAGTCTTTTTCCCTGACGAGATAGTGATAGACACTGCCGTGACACACCTTGGCAACAAGAGCTTTACACTGTTGCAGCGAGCGCTCAACGAGCGTACCGGCGAGGTGAAGTGCTATTCAGAGACCGTCATGGTAATGATTGACACCGTGCGCAATATCTCCGTAGAGATAAGCGAAGACTTCAGACGCAGGATTAAGGAATACGAGGGGGAGGGACTATGTTAGGAAAATATCTCAGCCAGCAGGATTTCACCTCGTATGATGATTTCATGGAGCACTTCAGGGTAAATGTGCCTGAAGACTTCAACTTCGGCTATGACGTCATAGACGCATGGGCGGAGATAATGCCTGAGAAGGAGGCGTTGCTGTGGACTAACGACCAGGGCGAGGTTAAACATATAACATACGGTGCGTTCAAGAACATCACTGACCAGTGCGCTGCCTTCTTCCAAGGCATAGGCATTGAGAAGGGCGACCGTGTGATGCTGATACTGAAGAGAAGGGTGGAATGGTGGTATGCCATGGTAGCCCTGCACAAGATAGGTGCGGTGGCGATACCTGCCACCCACATGCTTACGGAGAAAGACATAATGTACCGCTGCCACATGGCTGGCATCAGCGGTATAATATCATGCGGTGACCCCGAGGTGCTGCAGCACGTGCAGAAGGCACGACGCTTCTCACCTATGCTGCGCCACTGCATATCAATAGGTCCGGCTGTGCCAAACGGTTTCTACGACTTCTGGCGCGGACTGCAGGAGGCGGCTCCTTTCGTTAAGCCTGAGCGCAACAAGGTGACCGACAATTTCCTGCTCTACTTCACCAGTGGCACTACGGGCGAGCCAAAGATGGTGATGCACGATTTCTCCTACCCCTTGGCACACATAGTGACAGCCAAGTGCTGGCACAACCTCAACGACAGGTCGCTGCACCTTACGCTTGCCGACACTGGTTGGGGCAAGGCTGTATGGGGCAAGTTCTACGGTCAGATGCTATGCGGGGCTACGGTCTTCGTATATGACTACGAGGGACGCTTCTATCCAGAGGTATTGCTGCGCGTAATGCAAGACTACCATATCACGTCTTTCTGCGCACCGCCTACCATATACCGTTTCCTCATACGTGAGGACATCAGCGCCTACAACCTGTCATCACTCAGGTGGTGCACCACGGCAGGCGAGGCACTCAACCCCAGCGTGTTTGACGAGTGGAAGGCAAAGACGGGCATAACGATATACGAGTCTTACGGACAGACGGAGACCACCATGGTGGTGGGCACCTATCCTTGGGTGAAACCGAAGCCGGGCGCAATGGGAGTACCTAATCCTCAGTATGACATCGACATCGTTGACGAGGACGGCAACAGCGTGCCTGAGATGGTGCACGGCGAACTCGTCATTAAGGTAAAAGACGGCAAGAAGCCTCTCGGACTGTTCAAGTGTTACTACCGCAACGAGGAGATGACCGAGAAGCGCATAGTCAACAATCTGTATCACACGGGCGACGTGGTATATCGCGACCATGACGGATACCTGTGGTTCGTATCGCGCATAGACGATGTGATAAAGACATCGGGCTACCGCGTAGGTCCGTTTGAGGTGGAGTCGGCATTGATGACTCATCCCGCAGTGGTGGAGTGCGCCATAACGGCTGCACCCGACGAGATACGCGGACAGATAGTAAAGGCAACCATAGTGCTTACCGACGAATACAAGTCGAGGGCCACTGACGCTCTCAAGGCTGACGCTCTGAAGAAAGAACTGCAGGAACATGTGAAGCGCGAGACGGCACCATACAAATATCCGCGTATAATAGAGTTTGTGGATGAGCTGCCAAAGACCATCAGCGGTAAGATACGCCGTGTTGAAATAAGAGAAAACAGTTAATAGAAATATAAAAGACAATAATATTATGTCAGATTTTAGAACAATTTTTGAGAGCCGCTATACTTGGATAGAGGGCTTTATGCGTAATGTCAGACGATATGCTAATCGCGTGGCTATGATAGAGTCAGAGACTGACCAGGCATGGACATACAAAGAACTGAATGAAGATACTAACCGATTGTGTAACGCATTGGCTGCTGACGGTTTCAAGAAGGGTGACGTCATCATGCTGCAGATGGTAAACCGTCCGGAATTTGCCTTTGCTTACGTTGCCGCCCACAAGACAGGCGGTGTGTGCTGCCCAGTCAGCTACCGCATCAGCTCAGGCGAAATGGCATACAACATCGACGACTCCAAACCGTTTGCCGTCATAGTATGCGAATCAAAACTTGAAAGCACGCTTGAGGCCATCAAGCATGCACAGCACAAGCCCAAGCGCGTCATCGTGGCATCAGACAAGATGATGGAGGGTGCCATCCGCTATCAGGACTATGTGGAGAGTGCAAGTACTGCTGAACCAGTACTCAGCGAGGAGCACAACATATACGACGAAACCTGCCGTCTATACACCAGCGGCACCACAGGCCGTCCGAAGGGCGTGGCTATGACAAGCATCAACGAGGTGCTGTCGGCTCACGACGTGATGATACACTTCCCGATGAGCTATAAGGACGTAACGATGAACACCACACCATGGTTCCACCGCGGCGGCTTGCACTGTGCCGGTCCGTGTCCTACGTTCTATGCCGGTGCTACACTGGTGATAATGGGTAAGTTTGAGTCTCGCACAGCACTGAAGCTTGTGCAGAAGTATAAGATATCATTCGTGGTTGGTGTGCCTACCGTACTTGAGGAACTCGCCGACGAACAGATGCGCCAGGGCTATGACCTCACCACCCTCAAGGGTATCGTCACCATGGGTAGTCCGCTGGAGCGCTCTGCTTGCATACGTTACCAGAAGGTGCTCACACCTAACATCTTCAACGGCTATGGCACTACCGAGACATTCTGGAACACATTCCTGCGTCCGTTCGACCTGCCGGAGAATGCCGGCACCGCAGGAGCATCATGCGTGGACGACGATGTGCGCGTGGTGAAGGTTTACGAGGACCGCAAGGCAGAGCCGGAAGACCTGGCCGCTACCGACGGCACAGAGGTAGGCGAGGTAATCATCTGTTCGCCAGCCAAGTCTCCTTACTTGTACCACAACAAGCCTGAGGAGACTGAGAAGAAGTATTACAAGGGATTCATATACACCAACGACCTCGCCACATGGGATGAGAACCAGTTTATCACCATCGTGGGCCGTAAGGATGACATGATAATATCGTCAGGCGAGAATATCTATCCTACGGAGGTTGAGGCTGTACTCAACACTCATCCTGGCGTGAAAGACTGTATCGTCACCAGCGTGCCCGACAAGGTGCGCGGACAGATGGTGACAGCCTACATCGTGCGCAACGACATGGAGCTGACTCCAGAGGCTCTTGACGAGTTCTGCAAGGAGAGCGAGGACATAGCCAACTTCAAGCGTCCGCGCTACTACCGCTTCACGGAGCAGATACCATTCAATGCCACCGGCAAGAAACTGCACGTAAAGATAAAGGAAACCGCTGAAGCAGACCTTAAGAACGGACTGCTCTACAGAGTTTAACGGGTTGCTCTACAGAAATAAAAGAGAAAACACCCTGCCCTACTCTACTGGGGTTACTAACCCTACGTTGGAGGTATGTTTTCTGAAATAAGAAAGGGGTACGGCGCACTTGCCGTGTTTACCCCATTTTATACCATACGAATTTTGACAGACGAACAACAGTTCGTCTGTTTTTTTGTCATGTGTGATACCTACGATAGCCATGGCATGGTCTGACGTGCGGCCATGCTTGCCATACTCCCAATACACCGGATGACCTTGTTTGAGCGATGACGTCACCATTGTGACGATGGAGTCCATAGGCATATTAGTGTATTGGTGGTAACGATAGTTGTCAGGCGTTTCAAGTGCGAAACGGCTACCCCACGGATGATGTTCCTCACTGGCATAGAACTGCCAATTCTGATGATACATTATGCTCTCGGCAAACTGCTGGGGAGTATATCGCATGGAGTAATAGAAGAATGACGGCGACTGGCTGCCGTATGTATGGCGTGCAACGGTGAACTGCGGCAGCAAGTCATACAGTTGTTCATCCAACTGCTGCGGCGTGGCGGCAGTATTGGCAATGGTTGTAAGTCGTCTGATGGTGGCTCTGTCATTTATGATATGCGTCTTCTCATGCGAATACGGCACCAGTCCGTATTCCTTGATAAGCCTTATCGCCTCCGGGCCCACTCCACGCATCGTGAACCCCATGCGTGGGTCTGCGGCAGGCGGAATCATTTCGTATCCCTGTCGGTGCATCCAGTACAGTCTGCGTGTATGCTCCTCCATACCCCGTGCAAGCAACCACTGGCGCGACAATGCTATGCTGTCGCCCATACGCAGTTGTTCACGCTCTATGCAGGCACACATGGCATATATCCAGCAAGCCGACGTGTTGCCTTGATCGTAAAGCGAGGAATAGTCTTTTGACTCTTCCTGCTCAGCCTCCTTGCCCTTTGAGGGCTTGAAACAGGAGGTCAGCGTAAGGACTATGAAAAATAAACAGAGGTGTTTCATTGTTTTTATAGGAGTGATCGGAGTAATCAGAGTTTTCGGAGTACTTGGAATATTCTGAGTATTCTGAATAATCGGAGTTATCCGATTATTCATGAATTAACTTAAGCAACTCTTCACCGGTGAGTTTATGGCTGGTGTCGGTGCTTTCAAGGATATTCTCCACAAGTTCGCGCTTCTGCTCATGCAGACGCTGTATCTTTTCCTCAATGGTGCCGGCGGCTATGAGATGATATACCGTGACATTCTGCTTCTGACCTATACGGTGTGCACGGTCGGTGGCCTGCGCCTCGATGGCTGGGTTCCACCAGGGGTCCATGTGCACTACATAGTTGGCGCGGGTGAGGTTCAGTCCAAGTCCACCGGCTTTCAGTGATATGAGGAACACCGGACACTCACCATTCTGGAACTGCTCCACGAGTTTCTGACGCTCCTTGATGGGCACGGTGCCGTCTATATATAGATAAGGAATGGATGCAGCATTGAGTGCTTTCTTGATGAGTGCAAGGTATGACGTGAACTGTGAGAACACGAGTGTGGCGGCATTGCCTTCAAGGATAGTCTGCAGCAGTTCCACAAGGGCAATGATTTTTGAACCGGCCTTCTCCGTTCCCTTCATCTTTCCCTTTTCTATCAGGCGGATGTCACAGGCACACTGTCTGAGGCGTGTTATCTCCGCCAGGGTGGTCATCGACACGCTACCGGGACCGTCAGCCATGAGCATGGCCTCAGCCTTCTGTCTGAGTGCTTCATAGACGAGCATCTCTTCTTCGCTAAGATCTACATGCTGGTATATCTCTTCTTTTTCTGGCAGTTCCTTTGCCACCTTATCCTTGGTGCGGCGCAGCATGAATGGTTTCACTATGCGGTCAAGGTTGCGCTGCACATCCTTGTCACCATTCTGCTCTATCGGTATGATGAAACGACGGTTGAAGTCCTCGAAGCTGCCCAGGAGTCCGGGGTTGACAAACTGGAACAGGTTCCACAGTTCGCCAAGGTGGTTCTGCACCGGCGTACCGGTAAGCATGACGCGGTACTGGCTTTTCAGCTGCATTGCCACTGCCGATGTCTTTGCACCGCGGTTCTTTATTATGTGTGCCTCGTCAAGGCAGATGGTGGTCCATTTCTTCTTCGTGATATACATCTTCACGCTCAGCAGCAGTCCGTAGGTGGTCACCACCACATCGCCTGCCTTGGCATTCTTTATCACCTCCTGACGATCAGGGGCGAAATTGAGCATGGTGACATTGAGCGACGGTGCAAACTTCTGGAACTCCACATTCCAGTTTGGCGCCACCGATGCCGGTGCTATGACGAGTGCCGGGCCCTCCTCTGTCTTAGACAACAGGAAGGCTATTGTCTGTATGGTCTTTCCCAGACCCATGTCGTCAGCCAGAAGCGCTCCTGCACCCCATTTGTTGAGTCGCGACATCCACTGGTAGCCTTCTTTCTGGTATTGTCGCAGTGTGGCGTTGAGTGTCTGTGGCACATCGGGCGAATAGGTACTCGATTCCTTTATCTGCCTGCGTATTCTCTTTACCTCATCGTCTTCGCTAAGCACCAGTTCACCACTGGTGACATCCTTGCCAAGCAGTGCCACCGAGAAGGGCGACATGACGAGTTTGCCTTTAGTGTGTGAGGCTATAGAATTGAGGCTTGTGAGTTGTCGGCGCAGGTTTTCGCTGAGTGCGAGAAACTCTCCGTCGCCGAGTTTTATGAAGCGTCCTTGCGACTGACTTGCTATTTCCAGCAACTGCGCCATGGTGATGACCTTGCCCTGGTCAAGTTCTACGGAGCCCTCTATCTCGAACCATCCGTTCTCGTTTTTCTTTATGGCTCCACTCCACGATGCAGCGGTGGTGCGCTGCTTTATTCTCATCTGCGCACCCTCCGGCCATTCACATGTAATATGTTCCGGATTCTGCTGAGCATATTCTATCAGCGGAAGCAAGTCATAAGCCTCCACAACAGCCATTCTGTTCTCATCCATCTGACTGCGTATGTCAGACAGTTCGCTGCAGTTGCCTGCGAAGTGGTCAAGGTTGTCGGCTTCCGCCTTTAGGTCACGCGTCACCCTGGTACGTCCGTTTTCGTTTGTATCTATGATAACGCTGTCGCCTTCTCCCGGTACACAGCGTGTTCTTCCACCTTCCAGCGGCCGGCAGAAGATGCTGATGACATAGTGTTCCTTACCCTGCGGACGCATCTGCATGATGAGCTGTGACTGGCCGTCGGTGATGGGCAGCGTACTTCCACCACTGATGAGGTCGCTGTTTACCTCCACCTTGCTGCCTATCGTACTGAGGAACTGCTTCAGCTGCTTCTCTGCTTCTCTCGGGAAGAAACCGAGCGACAGCAACCTGCGATAGTAAGGACGCTGCTCGTCGGTAAGGCGTATGAAGTTGATGCTGGCTGCACCACGGTGTGTTATGATTGTTTCTTTCTCTACCTCGTCAGCCGGCACGTTGCTGGTGATGCGGAAGCCGTCGCTTTCGTTCACAAGCGTGATATACGGCATCTCCTCTGTCACCTCAACGAGGGTATATGGAGCGTAGTTTCCTACATACAGGCGGCTCTTTCCCGTCATATATGGCAAGACCGTGTCAAGACTGATGGATGATGAGTAGAAAGAATTCATGCGCTCGGCAATGGATATCTCGCGGTCTGCGGAGTCCATGCCGTCTATCGTTCCCATGAAGAAGGTAGATAATGGAACGTTTTTGCCTGCTCCCCATGTTCCGTTCTTCAGTTTCGTCTGCTGTCTTACCGCAACTACGGAACTGTTGATGTCATTCATGAAGTATCCTATGCGGATGTCTTTCTCTTCTAACTTTTCCGGACCAGACAGTCCCATAAGGTCGTCAAGCACATTCTCCCATTCGCGTTTATGGTATATGGAAGACAACATTCCCTGCTTACCGAATACCTTATTGGTGGCCTCCTCATTGACAAGCGGTATATACTGCCTCGACTCATGCCGCAGTATCATCCATTGCGGTTCTACACTTTCATATTTTCCAATGATTGCCTTCTTGCCAAGATACAGGCACATGAGCGTGGCCAACGAACGGTTTATGCGGCAGCTGTCTTCTGAAAGCAATTCATCAAGCTGTTTCTCTATCTGCTGATTAGTGAATGTGTTTGATATTATGCCATAGAGAACCCTCGCCGTAGCCATGACATCCCTGTCGTTTGCTCTCATCAATGCAGCACATTTCTTCTGCCCGTCCTGTGTCTTGGTGCAGAAAGCCACGAGCATAAAGAAGAAATTACTGATACCGAGAGGCAGGTTGCTCCTTGTACTTGGCGTCCAGCTCATGGTGTCTTTGTTGTTGATGGCAACAGAGCGTTTGAAGTGCTCAAGCGCCTGAGTCATGTTGCCATGATACGCCTCGTGGATGGCTGCTATAATCTGATGGTTCTTGTTGCTCGCAAACAACTGGTCAGGCATGTGACCGTATGCCATGTATGCATACAGGTCGATGAGACATTTCAGGCGCAGTATGTGCGAATCGGCAGGAGTGTTTTTCTGAATACTGTTACAGAGCGACAACAGATAGTCTGGATCGATAATCCTCTCTTCCCTGAAGACATCCGTCATGTAGGCGTTCATCAAATCAAAGAAATCATGCTCGTCAAGGTTCATCAGCAACAAGGCGAAACGCTGGTCGCAAACCACTGGCAACAGTACATTAAATTCTTCATCTGCGTTGAAGCCATGCAGCAGTTCTGTATCGAACGAAGAAAAGTCACTGATGATGTATTCCCAAATAAGACGCTGAATGTTTGTGGGGTTTAATCTTCTCTTTGCAGCATCAAGCACACGCTGCACTACCGTTTTCTGCTCTGATATTAGATAGAGCATCACCGGTATCATTTCCAATGGATTAATACAGAAGTCAAACGAATTGCTGCGCCAGTTGTATTTGTTTACAACAAGCAGTCCCTGTTTGTTTAGCTTTTTAGCTATTTGGTTGAGGTCAATATCCTGCGTATTCGTGACTTCCATCATCACGCTTTTTATTTTTCTCGTCTCTGACTCGATTGTTTCAAAGAGAGCATAAATAGTGAGCAGATAGATTTCCTCGTTGTTTAGCGATTCGTATCTTGACATCATTAGTAGTATTATAACATTTTGTATGTTTGATGAACTTAGCATGCGGAATATGCCAGAGCATATGCCTTGATGCGTTTCACCATTGCAAGCAGTCCGTTGGAGCGTGTGGGAGAGAGATGTTCCTTCAGTCCAATCTCCTCTATGAAGTAGAGGTCGGCATCAAGTATCTCCTTCGGCGTATGGTCAGTCAGCACACGTATGAGCAGGGCAATGATGCCCTTCACTATCAGCGCGTCGCTCTCGGCGGTGAAGCGCAGAGTGCCGTCCGCCTGCTTGTCGCACTGCACCCACACACGGCTCTGACAGCCGTCGATGAGGTTCTGTTCTGTCTTGTACTCGTCTGCCAATGGCTCTTGCTCAGAGCCAAGGTCAATAAGCATCTGGTAACGGTCCATCCAGTCGTCAAGACCGCTGAACTCTTCTATTACTTCGTCTTGTATCTCGTTTATTGTCATAATCTTTTTGGTTTTTAGGGACTTTAAGGTCTTTAAGGACTCTAATGACCTTAATGACCTTAGGCTTTTTCTAAAACAAACACCTTGTCATTCGGCCTTACCTTGTCAGGCACGGCGATGCTGATGCGCTGGCCCTTCTCTGCCTTCTCCACAGGCTTCAGGTCATAGCGTATCTCCTTCACCTCGTCGATATACATCGCTCCGGTGGTGTTGCCGGTGATGAGCAGTTTGTCACCCACCTTTATCTCATGGGCTTCCACCTGCATCTCTGCCACGCCAATCTTGGAGAAGTATTTTATTACCTTTGCGGCATACACCTTCTTCTCCGTCGCCTTCGAACCGTATGAGTCGTTCCACTCGCCAAGCGTCTGACCCTGGTAGTAGCCGTCCCAGAAACCACGGTTGAAGACACGGCTGAGCCTTTCGTCCCACTGGTCCTTTGCCTCCTCCGTAAACTGTTTCGGTTCGTCAGGATTCTCACGGTCGTGCAGCACCGCACTGATGGCTTCCTTATAACAGCGCACCACGGTGTCAACATATTCCGGTCCGCGAGCCCTGCCCTCTATCTTGAGCACCCTCACGCCGGCATCCATCATGCGGTCGATGAAGCGGATGGTCTTGAGGTCTTTCGGCGACATGATGTATTTGTTGTCAACCAGGAGTTCGTTGCCCGTTTCCACGTCCTCCACCCTGTATGCCCTGCGGCATATCTGCACGCACTCGCCGCGGTTGGCAGAGCGTCCCATGTTGTGGAGCGACAGATAGCACTTGCCCGAGATAGCCATGCACAGCGCACCGTGGCAGAACATCTCAATCCTGATAGGCTGTCCCGACGGTCCGCAGATGCCTTCCTTCACCGCCTGCTCGTGTATGGCCTGCACCTGCTCCATGCGCAGTTCACGTGCCAATACCACCACATCGGCAAACTGTGCATAGAAGCGCAGCGCCTCGATGTTAGATATGTTCAGCTGCGTTGACAGATGAACCTCCTGTCCCACCTCGCGGCAGTACATCATCACCGCCACGTCAGAGGCTATGACGGCAGAAATCTCCGCTTCCTTCGCAGCACGTATTATCTCGCGCATCTGCTCCAGGTCCTCACCGTAAATCACCGTGTTGACCGTGAGGTAACTCTTTATGCCGTGCTCCTTGCATGTAGCAGCAATCTCCTTGAGGTCGGCAATGGTAAACACTGCCGCAGAGTGAGCCCTCATATTCAGCTTCTCTATGCCGAAATATATGGAGCCCGCCCCAGCATTTATGGCTGCCGCAAACGACTCACGCGAGCCTACCGGCGCCATTATCTCAAAATCTTGTAGTGTCATTCCTTTGTGTTATACACTTGTAACTTTCTTTTGACTGCAAAGTTACAAATTTTTCCTGAGACAGCAAAATGTTTGGTAATGACATTGCAGTTGATACGACTAATTCTTATTCTTAATATCAAATCGTAAGTAAAAATACGTTTTTCGTGACACGAATCACTAACGGATGTTAAATTTCATGGGGCATCGTAATAGCTATGCTTTTACACTGTAAAAGCTATCATATTACACCGTAAAAGCATAGCTATTACAGGGTAATATGATAGCTTTCATTTTGTCAAAGTATGTCAACATGCTGAAATCATATTTTCTCCATCTCCCACACCTCGTCAGTTATCTTCAATGCCACGTCGAGATCATGTGTGGATACAAGCACTGCTTTTTGTTCTTCATGACAAAGTTGCAGTAGCAACGACAATGTTTCTTTCTTTGACGGATAGTCAAGGAAGGCCGTCGGTTCGTCAAGCAGTATGAATGGTGTTTGCTGTGCAAGTGCCTTGGCTATCATCACCTTCTGGCGTTCACCGTCACTGAGTGTTGTCACCTGCCTTCCTGCGAAGTCTGCCATGCCCACCTGTTGCAAGGCTTCTGCCACGATAGCCTCATCGTCTTTTGTCATCTTGCCGAAGAACCCCGTATATGGCTGGCGTCCCATGCTGACGAGGTCAGTAACCGTCATTCCCTGCACGTCCACACGGTCTGTGAGCACCACGCTGACAAGGCGTGCACGCTCCATGGTTGTCATCTGGGTCACATCACGTCCATCCATGCTCAGACTGCCTCCAAGAGGAGGCTGAAAGCCTGCCATGGTGCGCATCAATGTTGACTTGCCCGTGCCGTTCCTGCCTATCAAACAGGTCATGGTGCCGGCACACAACGTCTTGTTGATGTCTGTGGCCACCACCTTTTTCTTATAGCCTATTGAAAGGGAAGACAATACGTAATCCATACCTTGAACGAAATAAAATATATAGAGTTACTTTTCACTCCCCTCTATATACTCGATAAGTTTCTTATAGAACGGAGTGTGTGAAAGTGTTATGCTGTTGCCGAAGATTATCAGTTTCATACGTGCACGTGTCATCGCCACATTCATGCGGCGCAGGTCGGAGAGAAATCCTATCTGACCTTTGTCATTGCTGCGCACAAGTGAAATCATGATGATGTCGCGCTCTTGTCCTTGGAATCCATCCACGGTGTCAACGCTTATCAGGTGGCGCACGCGATGAAACTCCTCACGACGTTGTATCTGCTGGCGTATGTACTGTGTCTGCACACGGTAGGGCGAGATGATGCCCACGTCAATATTTTCATCAAGAAAACGGTTCACGCCAATCTTGTTTATATATCCCTGCAGATGCAGCAGGAGCAGGTCGGCTTCCGCCTTGTTGATGCGTCCGTGTGACAACCCGACATATTGTTCCGGCTCGTCACTCTCCACCCACAGGATGGGCGTTTCGTAATCGAGCACAGAACGGTGACTGACACTTTTGTCTGCCTTCAACTTTCCACCATAGAACCACTCTGATGAAAACTTCATGATGGCCTCGTTCATGCGATACTGCACACCGAGCAGTGTCACCGCTTCCGGCTGACTCTTCACTATGCGTTCCATGAGTGTCACGCCAAGTCCCTGCCGCAGTGCATCAAGGCATTTTATCGTTGGGGGCAACTGCTGATGGTCGCCTGCCAGTATCACCCTGCCGGCGCGTCGTATGGCTATCCAGCATGCAGGTTCGAGGGCCTGTGCTGCCTCATCGATAAACAGTGTGGAGAATTTCTGTCCCACCATTATCTTGTTGGCAGTGCCCACCAGTGTTGAGGCCACCACGCGTGCCTCGCCAAAGAGGTCCTGGTGTATGCGCATCTCCAGTTCCTGGGCACGCTCACGCAGACGTGATATCTTCTGATGTCTGCCGTCTGAACGCTGCTCACGCAAACGCCGCATGTCACGGCGTATGGCCCACAGTTCTGGATATGAAGGATGCGCCTCGAAGCGTCGCTCGTATGTGAAGGAGAGCATCTTGTCGTTTACACGGGTGGGGTTGCCAATGCGCAACACCGGCACGCCATGGTCAACGAGTTTCTCTGAAATCCAGTCCACCGCCATATTGCTCTGCGCACATACAAGCACCTGTGTCTCGCGCCGCAGTGTTTCGTATATTGCTTCTACGAGTGTCGTCGTCTTGCCTGTTCCCGGTGGTCCGTGCACCACTGCCACGTCTTTCGCCCTCAAGACAGTGTTGACTGCCTGTTCCTGCGTGGCGTTGAGCCACGGCATGGAAACCGACGGTGTGGTGAGCCATCGTGCCTCCTTGTCGCCACAGAAGGTGTCGCGCAGGTCAGCCAGCCTGTGTCCCTTGCCGTTTATCACATCGTCAAGGGCATGGAGCATGGTGGTGTAACTCGTTTCGTCAAACCACAACTGTACTCCCACATTCTCTGCTGCTGTCAGCGTTGCCACCATGGCGGCCGACGATACAGCCACGACCATCCTGCCGCCGTCGGCATAGCTTACCACGCCTTCGCCGAGAACTTTCTGCTTGTCGCCGGTGACTGAAAAGAACTGCACCGGGCGGCCATACTCGAAGAGTCCTGCTTCTTCTGCCTCTCCTTCTGTTTCAACCACCAGTTGATTCAGCGAGTTGTAATATGACCTGCCCACCTGCAACGGCCATCTGCATATACCGCGACGTATGCGGCGGTCTATGGGCATCTGCTCCGTCTGCATGCGGTATTCCTCACGCTCGGCGTCGCGCTCCATCTGCAGCAGTTGCTTCAGATGTTGTATGTAAAGTATGCTGTGCTTCACTTATTTTTCTTTATTATCCACCATCCTCTCAGCCATCATCTTGTAGAAGCGATGATGAGTGAGAAAAAACTCACGCATGGTCTCTATGAAATAAGTGCGGAGGTCTATGGAATCGAGTACCAGCAACTGCAGGTAGGTGTGTATGTGAAACTCTTTCTGCTTGTCGTAGCGTGAATAGCTGGCGGTGGTAGAGAAATACCAGTTCAGGTCGTTGATGACATCCTTCATCATCGACAGCTGTTCTATGTCGTCGATAGAGAATGAATACCACGACGGGTCGATGAGCGTGGCATAGCATGTGTCTTCACTTAATTGCAGGATGAAACTCTCTGCCTGGTATTCAAAGGTGATTACCTCTGGAGCCGATTCTTCCCATTGACAGTTCAGACTCTCGAGTGCTCTGATAATTTCGCCCTTCATCTCCATCGATGTCTTTACCTCCATCTGCTCCACGTTGTCATCGGTGCCTGGAGAGTCTTCGGGAGAGTCTTTCTTTTCTTCTTCCTCTTCCTCATACGGCTCACCCATCTCCTTCAGGATTATCCTGTGCACATCGAGTATGGAGTCGAGCTGCGCTGCGAAATACCCGTCAACATTGGGTATGCCGCCCATCAGCGGTGTCACCAGTATGGTGGTGACATTCATCTCGTCGTCCTCATCGTCAAAGACATACACGCTCTTTGCTCTCGATGACGTATTGCACAAGCTTATCACCTGCTGCAGGTGCGTTACCTTCTCCACATCCCAACGACTCACGCCGTACCATGTGTAGTCAAAGATACGCATGAGGTTACCCGTCTCACTGACCTCTGCCATCAGGTGTTCGTTCTTATATACGAAACGATACCTTCCGTCTTCGGTCTGTTCGGGTTCCACGCCTCCTCTCTTCAGTATGTCAAGCAGCACTTCACGGCTGTGCGTCATCGTTTTTTCCTCGTCCACGTCTTTCCTTTATTCCATCTCCAGGTCGAAGTTTACCTTTCCTCCCTTGTCGTTGGTGAATACTCCCTTATATGTCTTTCCTGTCACCTTACCTACGAAGCGGCCAATGAATTTCACGCCGTCGGGCTTGAAGGCGTCAATGGTCAGTTCGGTGGTCTTGGCGTCATAGTCTGAGAACACCAGTGTCTTCTTGCCTGATGCTACCACATAGTAACCGCCATCCTTGCTTATCTGCAGCGGACAGTTCTTCTCACCGCCTATCTTTCCACGGAAGTCGTAGGTGCGCACTGTCGGGTCAAAGTCATCGGCATTGTCTGACGGACGTGTGATGTTGAAATACTTGATGGTACGCTTCTCTATTCCGCCGCTCGACTTACGGCGTGTCCAGTTGCCGTACTTGTCATAGTCGAGGTAGGTATATTCTATGTTTATATTCTCATGCTCCGAACCGTCGTTAAACTCCTGATAACCTTTCTTCGAGCGCAACATTCCCTTGTCATCATAACTGTATGTGAGGTGCCATTCATATCCCTCACCGCCACCGTCAACGATGGTAAGTTTGCCGTTCTTCCATTCGTAGTCTTCTGATGATTCGTACATTACATACGAGTTTATCTCGCCCTTGCTGTTACGCTTAAGGCACATGCGCTCCAGTTCCACAGGATTCTCTGTGAAGGGGTTGTAGCCATCCACCAGCAGCAGTTGTCCCGTACGACTGTAGTCATAACGTGTGGTGGGCTCTGTTGTAGTGAGACTCTTCACCGGTCCGTGCAGTTCCATATACTCCAAGTCTGGCGTATGCTGGTTTGCAAATCTCTGGCTGTCTGCCTCCCAGCGTGCCGCTGCTGCGGCTATAGAGTCGGCTGCTGCCTGTGCTGCGGCTATGGAGTCGGCTTTGTTCTGGTCTTCATTCACGTTGTTTTTGTTACCACAAGAAAACATCGTCGCCGACAATAATGCAAGCGTATAAGGGAATAGTCTTTTCATAGTCTTTCTCTGTTTTTTTAGATTAATAGTGAATAAAATTTTTTTCCACTTGCAAATTTAAGAAAAAAATATCGAACACACAAATATTTTCCGGCTTTATTATCGTTTTGAGGTGGGTTCCACCGTTTTTTCCGCCGTTTGAAGAGCATCGAAAAAGTACCATCCCACCACCTTCGTTACCCCCCTCCTTGCGTTATTTCAAAATCTTTTACAGTTGACGATGTACAGCGAAATCTACAGCGGTGTGTAACTCGCTGATAATCAATAGATGTTTGCTTACAGGTTTTGTAAAAATATGTTTGTCAAAGAATTTAATTTTTTACTCATCACTAAATACCATTTTTAAGGAACTCCCGAAGACCCATATGGATAATACCGTCATAATCGCGTGAAGTAACCAACGGTGTAAGAGATATGACATATTTCGGGTAATTGTCATTTATGTCTGCCAGTCTTCCAAATTCCCTTTTTCGCGTTTCGTCGTCATGAATGAGGTACGCCACCTGAAGATATTTAATCTGGTTGACCTTTTTGCATACAAAATCTATTTCGCCTACCCTCATTTCGCCTACATAAACCTGGTATCCCAGACGAATGAGGTGCTGATACACCACACTTTCAATTACCTTTTCAATGTCAGTCTCTCTCTCACCTCCTGCAATCATGTTTCTCAGTCCAACATCACCAAAATAAATTTTTTGATTACTTTCAAACAATTTCTTTCCATGTATATCATAGCGTTTCACCTCGTTGATAAGATAAGCCTCAGAGAAGAAATGCGTGTAGTCGAGCACTACGTTTGCAGACACGTCAAGCTGTTGCGACTTCATGTATTTGCTGATGCTTGTGGCAGAATGTATTTTGCCAGTAGTATCAGCCAGAAATGCAATGAGATTGTTCAGAAATGCTACATTACGTATACTATGACGCTCAATGACGTCCTTAAGAATAACGGTGTTGAAAACACTGCGTATGTATTCCCACACATGCTCGTCTTCTTCTATTCCTATTATCTTCAACCCAGGCAGTCCACCATAGTTAAGATATTTCAACAGAGATTCTTCGCTGTCTTCCAGTTTATGAAATTCAAGAAATTCCATATAGCTCAGGCTTTGCACATATATCTCCTGATAGCGTCCGCCTAGCAACGTACTTAGTTCACTTGAAAGCATTTTCGAATTGCTGCCGGTGATTATGATGTCGGTGTTTTCTTCCGTTCTTAAACTGCGTATCGGTATCTCCCATCCTTTTATGTCTTGAATCTCATCTATTAGAACGTAGTTATGACGGGTAAAATCCAAACGTTCTTCAATGTAAACTCCCAGTTCATCTCCATTAGTAAGAAACTTATATTTTAGCTTCTCCTTGTCTATGTATATGATATTTGCGTCAGGCTCACATTCATGCCTTTGAATGAAATCCTTCAGGATATAGCTCTTGCCCACTCGTCGCTGTCCTACAATAACGATGACAACTTCCTTGCCCAACCAGGAATCCACCTTCTCCGCATACTGTTTTCTTGAAATGATATTCATAAGCCATACACTTTATATGGTGCAAAGTTAGTAATTTTATTGTTTATAGACAATAAAATTAGCAAAAATTTAACCTTTATTGTCCATAAAATATAAAAACAGCATATTTTAGTCCTATAACAGCAAAGTTTTTTACGACTACCAAAATAAATTTATGGCTTTTTTTTCACATTCAATATTTTTTTTGTAACTTTGTAGGCAGCATCCGCCTGTATGGTTATGATGTCATTTGAGAATGACGGAGCCAAAGTGCGGAGCACTACATATTAGAAGGCGTTACATCGCTTTGTTTTTGGTTGTTCAAAACTTCCACAATCGAACGGTAATTCAAAAACAAATGCAGAGGTAATAGCCACGGGGTGTGGTATATACTCTCCGTAGTGTGTCGTGAAGGTACGTGTACCTTCTGGCACACTTTACGGATGTCTATATACTTTAACGTGGATGTTTCTCTGTCTGTTTAATTACCAAGGCTGTGGAAGGCCGTGAACAACAAACAGGCAGGAGTTAAGCACCCACGTTTTCTTTTTTGTAGTTATCCCAAATCTTTATATATAGTTCACACAGGGTGTTTGCGAACAGCTCTTGGTGGTGATGACTTAGTACATTCATGAGAGCAATTTTTGTAATATGAGTAACGAGTAAATAAACATAGAGCCGATAACATCCTTGATTAGGCTGAGAAAGCAGAATTAGCACTTCACAAACGTATCAGCAGACAAGGCAACGGATGTTTGCGCTTCTCGATTTGAGGGCGTGGACTGGATGGTTGTTGTCTGATACGGGCTGTGCTAAGCCTTGCTTTCCTCAATCCCACCCGCGCCCTCTTTTCAGAAAACGAAAAGGGGGCTGTTTTTTATGACAAAGAAGAAAATCATTAGGATTGGGACTGTTTTTAGTGGTATAGGGTCTCCAGAACAAGCCTTGAAAAGATTAAGTGTACCACACAAGGTGATGTTTGCTTGTGATAATGGCGAACGTGTAATTTCGTGTGATTATAAAAAAGAGTTTGCAAAGGTAAAATCACTTTTATCTGCTAAAGAGAAAAGGATGTACGTTGACAAACTATATAGTGAACGCACTAGGCAGACAAACTATGTACAGCAGTCATATCTTGCTAATTATGATGTTGAAGAAGATAACTTCTTTCAAGATGTAATCCTTCTTGACGGAACCGACTTTGAAAACAAAGTTGACCTATTTGTAGGTGGTAGTCCTTGCCAGAGTTTCTCAATTGCTGGTGCTCGTGGAGGATTTGAAGATATTCGAGGTACTTTATTCTTTGAATACTGTCGTCTTGTAAAAGAAATTCATCCTGAAGTTTTTATCTATGAAAATGTCTATGGTGTACTTACGCATGATAGGGGTAAGACATGGAAAATTATGCAAAACGTATTTTCTGAACTTGGCTACCATTTCTCCTGGCAGATACTGGATGCGCGTGACTATGGTATTCCACAAGGTAGACGACGACTTTTTGTCGTCGGCTTTAAGCAAAAAGAATGTTTTGATAGGTTCTCTTTTCCCAAGAAAATCAAATTAGAAGAATGTCCACTTCCAACCATGCAATCCATGCTTGAAGAAAATATGGCAGATGGAAGTATGCAGAGTATCGAAGGTAAATTAAGAAAAATTGATGATAAAAAGGGAGAGCCCGAAGAACGTTACTACCTTTCACAAAAGCTAGTTGATTACGTTCTTGCTCCTGGAACAAAGAATTTCATGCACTATGACGCAAAAACTGATTTACCCATTGCAAGAGCCTTGGTTAAAAACATGGGCAATACATATCGTGCAAGTGTGAATAATTACATCCATACAAATACCAAGAAAGGAAGAGGGCGTCTGCGTCACCTCACCATGAGAGAAGTACATCGCTTGATGGGTTATCCTGATTCATATAAGATAGTTGTAAGCAAAGCACAAGCCTATAAACAAGCTGGTAACTCTATCGTTGTTGATGTCATGATGAATATTGAAAGTCAAATAATTAAAGCCATGAACTGGTAAGATGGAAAGAATAACAAAGATACCAAAGAAATATAAACTGGTTAGTCTTTTTGCCGGTATTGGTGGAATAGATTTAGGGTTTGAATATGCGGGATTTGAATGTATCTGGGCAAATGACTTTGATGCTAATGCTTGCAAAACGTACCGTGCGAATGTTGGACCTCAAATAGTGGAGGGTGATATTAGGCTTGTAAAGAATCAAATACCAAATCATGACATACTTGTTGGAGGATTCCCATGTCAGCCATTCAGCACATTGGGTAAATTGCAAGGTTTTGATGACGAACAGAACAGGGGAACATTGTTCTTTGAAATAAAAGATATTGCGATAAAACATGACACGAAGGTTATCGTTCTGGAGAATGTAAAGAACATTGTGACACATGACAAGGGTGAAACATTCAAAAGAATTTTAAGAGAACTTGATGAAGCTGGTTATTATTGCAACTGGAGTATCTTAAATAGTCAAGACTATGGAGTACCACAGCGTAGAAATAGAGTATTCCTTGTGTGTTTCAATAAAAAATACTTTAAGAATGTACCATTTGAATATCCAGAGAAAGAAGAGTTGAATGTCACCACGCAAGACATTTTGGATAAAGATGTTGAGGAAAAATACTTCTTGACCGAAAAGATTTCTCATACCATTCTTGGAAAAGGAACTAAGGGCTATATAGTAGAACCAACAATTGACTTGCCAATTTCAAAAACCTTGACTGCAACCATGCACAAAATGCATCGTGCAAGCCAGGATAACTACGTAACAGACCAACGGAACTACGACAAGAACGTTAAGGATAAGACAAGACGCATTGCTGTACGTAAGCTGACACCTAATGAATGCAGGCAGTTACAAGGCTTCCCAGGTGATTGGAAACAAGTGGTTGCAGATGGTTCCGCATATAAGCAATTCGGAAATGCAGTGACAGTTAATGTTGCGTATAAAGTGGCATGTAATGTATTCAAGCATATTGAAGAAAACAGATTATGAATGAATGGCGTATAGAAAATGGATTAATAGTGCTAACGCTTAGCAACGGTACTATTTATCTTCCTAAGGCATCAGAGCTTTTTGCACAAAGGAAACAGCAAAACTTTGATGTCAATGGTGCGTCATATTCATCTCCTTCAACAGCGTTAGGTATTCGCTTCTCAAGTATAAGTGCAAATGTGCAGCTTAAAGCGGAGTTTGAAACAGATAATGTACTTATATGCCTATATGTAATTAAGAACGGAAATGAATACCCTGTGTCTGTATTGTCTGGCAAATTTGCAGATTACATCATAATTGATTCTGTTTGGTACTATCTTGGAGGTGATTATCAGCGTATTTCCGAGATTCTTTCTAAAACCGATTATAACTTTCATGGTATTAGTTATACTGCCTACATCCAATTAAAACGAGATTTATTGGAAGCTAGCATAAACTTCGTAGACAATGTAGATGCACAGGTAGAAGAAATCAAGGAGACGACAGACAAGTTCTATACAGAAGGACTTAAAGCCAAACTATTCAAGTATCAAGATAGTGGATGCCATTGGATGAACTTCATGGTGAATCATAAATGTGGGTGTTTACTCGGTGACGAAATGGGTCTAGGTAAGACTTTGCAAATTATTGCTCTTTTTGGTTCTCAAAAGAGTAAACGGAGTAATTCTCATTTTTTAGTTGTATGTCCAGTATCACTTTTGGAGAACTGGAAACGAGAAATAAATAAGTTCTTCCCCGCTTTGACTGTTATGGTTCATCATGGTAGCAGAAGGACCGGAGACTATCATAATCTTCTACCATATGATATTGTTATTATATCCTATTCAAATGCTCAGTCAGACTTGAGTTTACTCAATATGATAGATTGGGATATCCTAGTAATAGATGAAGCTCAAGCTATAAAAAATCCAGATGCAAAACGTACATCAGCCATAAAAAACATAAAGTCAAGATGTAATATCGCTGTAACTGGAACTCCGTTTGAGAATCATGTTACAGATATATGGTCACTTATAGATTTCATCATCCCAGGACTTCTCGGACGTAAATCTCAATTTGTGAGTATGTTCGAGGATGACATAGAGTCAGCAATAAGATTGGAGAAGATAATAACTCCACTCATGATTCGAAGAAGAGTAAAGGATGTCGCAGATGATTTACCCCCTCGTGTGGATATTCCAGTGGCAATTCCAATGACCGAAGAAGAGGCTCGACTGTATGAGTCGCAAAGGTCTGAAGTTAATATGGATGACCTAAAGTCTATGAGGTTAGACAAAATTCAACGCCTTAGAATGTTCTGTTCTCATCCAATGGTATATGACAAGACGCTCGCTAATGCAGATCCAAAGGCTATCAGTCATAAATACGAACGTATGTGCGAAATCTTGGAAGAGATATTTGATTCTGGAGAAAAGACTATTGTGTTCACATCGTTCAATGATATGATTAACATTATTGTTCGAGACATCTCTAACAGATACGGTATCTATACCAACTACATAAACGGGTCAGTCTCGCCAATGGAACGGCAAAAGATTATAGACATTTTTAGTGAACACAAAGGCCCTAGTGTCCTTGTTCTTAACCCGAAAGCCGCAGGCGCAGGATTGAACATCACTGCTGCAAATCACGTCATTCATTATAATTTGGAGTGGAATCCTGCTATTGAAGATCAAGCCTCTGCACGTGCTTATCGAAGGGGACAAGTCAAAACAGTATTCATTCATCGTCTCTATTACACAGGAACAATAGAAGAAATTATAAATGATAAGATTCAACATAAAAGAGATATTTCTGAAACGGCAATCATTGGTAATATAGGCGAAGGTTATACGCAAGAAGACCTTGTTCGTGCTTTAAGTATTTCACCATATAATTCATAAGATATGAAAATCAGGGAAAAATTTTTTAAAGTATTAAGCCGTAATGATGTTGGAGAATGTCACAACTCACATCAAAGCGGGATGTCTATCAATAAGATAGCGGCTAAATCAGAAGCGTTCCCCAAAATGTCAACAACAGAATTAAATCCCCGTTGTACAGTAAGGTTTCTGGATGACGATGGTGAAGAATGGGAATGTCAGTATATCTACTACAATGATCTGCTTTTTGGAAAGCCATCAGGAAAAGGACATAACGAGTTTCGACTAACATGTATAAAAGACATACTTCGGAAGTATGACGTTCATTCCGGGGATGAAGTGTGGTTTGGCATAGATGAGTATGGTATCAGACACATTGGGTTCGTAAAACAAGAAGTTCAAAAACAAGAAGTAACAAAGGACGAAGAAGGAGTTGTTGTTATTAGGCTTTCAAATAATTGGAAAACTATTCAATTTAAGTAATATGGAAAACGAAAAAATTATATTGACTCCAGACCCCGCCCGAGTGATGGAGGGGTTGCGAGATACCGGCTATGATTTTAATACAGCCTTAGCCGATCTTGTTGACAATTCAATTGCGGCTTTTGCAACAGTTGTAAAGGTTAAGATTGATATGGACCCCGATGGGGAAATACGTCTGTACATAGCTGACAATGGCTGTGGTATGGATATGGAGGGTCTTAAGAATGCCATGCGCTATGGTTCTGCAAGACGCGCTGATGCCAGCAGTCTTGGAAAATTCGGTTTAGGCTTGAAAACAGCCTCTACAGCATTCTGCCGTTGTCTGTCTGTAATATCCAAGAATAATGATTGTAATTATCACAAAGTTCAATGGGATTTGGATGAAGTCTGCTTGCGAAATGAATGGGAGTTGTTAACTCCTGAGATAGATGATGACGAAATCGACATTCTTGAAGATGTAAGCGAAGGAGGGCAAGGTACACTTGTGATTTGGGAGAAAGTTGACCGATTGATGAAGAATTATAAATATGATGCCAGTCGTCGCAATGCATTTGACAAAATTATAGAAAAGTTGCGCCAGCATTTCGGTATGGTATATCAGAGATACTTGGATAGCTCTTTTGATGGTCAGCATATTGATCTTTACGTCAACGAAGAACTCGTAGAACCTTGGGATCCATTCTGTCGTGACGAAGCATGCACAAAGGTACTAGCAGAAGAAAATGTTAAGGTGCAATTGGATAATGGCAAGACATCCTCGTTTAAGGTTACTGCATATTTGTTGCCTAGAGTAGATCAGTTCTCTTCTCCCATTGCTAAAGCGAAAGCAAAAATTAGTAATGACCTTGAAGGTTTTTATGTTTACCGTGAGAATAGACTCATACATTGTGGTGACTGGCTTGGTATGTTTGTCAATGATCCTCACATTTCCCTTCTACGTGTAAGTTTTTCTTTTGACCACACACTTGATGAGGCCTTTAATGTTGACATTAAGAAATCAAGAATCTTGCTCAATGAGGGTATATTTGACTATATAAAGGAGAACTTTATTCCTGCTCCTCGTAGAGCAGCTCAAGACTTGTATCGCGTCGGAAGAACAAAGACCGTGCAGCAAGGGGGACAAAGTGCTCATGACCAATCAAACAATAATATTGAGGATAAGGCCAAAAAGGTTGAAGAGTCTAAAGTTGAGATTATTGATGCTGCTGCAAACAAGGTAGCTATCACAAACAAGGAGGGTACATTTACTGCAACGTTGAAAATACAGACTTCAAAGAAGCCTGGTGAAACCCGTGTTATTCCTGTTGATGCTATTGATGAAGGCCAACTTTGGGAACCGCGTATCGTTGACGGTAAACATGCAGTTGCCATCAATCAATCTCACGAATACTATTCGAAGGTGTATGCGCCATTGCTTGGGAAACCCGCTTTAATTACTGGAATGGACGCTCTCTTGTGGGCACTTGCTGAAGCTGAAATGTCAACAATTAACGATGAGGTTAAAGAACAATATGAGGATATGAGAAATATAGTTTCCAGGATTCTCAAGAAATTAGTCCGTGATCTCGCAGATCCAGAGTTAGACGAAACAGAAGAATAATAATTAAAGATGACACTAGAGCAGAAAGTTTTTGAACGTTTAACAGAGACATTCTTTGCAAAGTTCAAAGTAAAGAATATTGCTATAGGACATTGTTTGGTTAGTATTGAAGATTCTGATGAGCGGTACTTCCAAATGGATGTGTTGATTCGAGAGCATAGCCGACTTATTATTACGGTTACGCCAGAGAAGCATGCAGCAGAACTTGTTGAAACATTGAATGAAAGTTCGCTTCAAAAGCGTGAAAACTTCTGCGATATATGGAAAATGACAGAAGGTAAGCTTAAGGTGAAAATAAACGATATTGAAAGAACGAAGGAGGACATGCTCAATAATAACTTTCAATGGAAAAATTTCTCCTTTCGCTTATCTGTTCCACTTTATGACGAAGCTATTGACCAAGAAGAGAAAGCTGCAGAACTTTCTTGCACAATGTGCAGTCTTGTTTTGTCTTTGGTCGATTATAGCTTGATTGGTGAAGTGGAAGGGAAAGAAACCATTGCTGAAAAACTACATAAAAAACGTGAGCGTAGCCCAATAAATAGACAGATTTGTATTCAGCTAAAGGGTTACAACTGTTCGGTCTGCGGTATGAACTTTCAAAAGCAATATGGATATATAGGTGAACACTTCATAGAGATTCATCATAGCATTCCTGTTCATGCAATGGAAGAAGGACACGAAGTCGACATCAAAAAGGAACTGTTTCCGATTTGTTCAAATTGTCATTCAATGATTCATCGTAAAAATCCGCCATACTCAATAGATGAGTTGAGGGATATGATGAGAAGGAAAGCCGATTCAACCTCCCATTCTTCCCACGTTCCTAAAAACTATGACATAGTGGAAAAAGGTGAAATATTAATGGTGGCGGAAGACATATTTGTATATGGTAGCATTCCTGTTGATCTCCCAAAAACAAAACGAGAGGCTTTATTGGGTAAGAATTTGGATTTGGTATTGATGTATGCCATTGGACATGCTGGTCGTTCGAAAACTGAGGCTAATGGAAAATTAGCCATTGGTATTAAGGAGGAACTGCTGAAAGATGAACAGATGGCCGCATATAAGAACTTGAAGTATTTGTTATTCCACTATTGGAGTAATCCTAAGGCTTATCGATTAACAAAAGAACCAGTGCTGGTTGATATAGACAATGTTCCTTCTGATTTCCTCAAGAGAATGGAGAAAGATGCAGTCAAGTTCCTTCTGCTGGAATATAATCCACAATGTCCATCTGATCTGGGCAACATAGATATCCTCAAAACTCAAAGAAGAGGTGAAATTAGGTATAGACCATTTGTAACTACCATCGAAAGCATAATAAAAGAATAATGAATGTTCTAGGATTAGTAGAACATCAATAAGATGAGATTAACTCATTAGAGCAAATTTTTGCCACCTCAAAGCAAACGGGAAGTCATCATATTGTTAACATTCTTAAAGAGAATGGATTACTATCAGCGGCAGTTATCAAATATTGTTTGACAACTGCCGCTGATAGTAAGAGTTATAACATGGTGTTTTAGCTAAAAGCCATAACCATACTTTTATAGAATTGAAATCAGTATTTGCTATTCCGCAGTTTCTGCAGAATGCAAACGGAGATAACCTTCCACACCGTAGAGTGAGATGTTCTCCATCCATCCTTGGTCAATGTATGGCTTCATGGAACAACGGAGACCTTTGAAATGCTCACTCTCAAATTCCACCTTTATGAACTGTGCCATTGACTTGTTTTTCACATTCTCCTCCGCTTTGACCTCTACGGGGATTATGCGGTTCTCAGTTTGAACTACAAAGTCAACCTCGAGCATAGAGTTTTCTTTGCTATAATATATAGGCATGTCAGGTATGGTCTTTAACTGTTGTATTACAAAATTTTCCGTCACGGCACCCTTGAATTCCTTTGTCTCCTTACTGGGAATCAGGATATGCTTGGCATCCACCCCCGTCATCACCCCAAGCAGTCCAACATCAAGCATATATAACTTGAAGGCATTCAGGTCTTTGTAGAAGGACAAGGGATATGTGGGCTTTGTACATCTATTTACCTTGTATGCCAACCCTGCATCTAATATCCATTGTATGGCATTCTCCAAGTCGCGGCTTCGTGCACCTTTCTTCACTGTACCATATATGAATTTCTTATTTTCCTTTGCCAGTTGCAATACTATGGATTCCCACACCAATCTCACTTTAGTGGTTTCCGTACCGGCATGTTTTCCCATATCCTCTTCGTATGCCTTGATTATTTTCTTCTGTATGGCACGCACTTTCTTCAGTTCGCCATCTGATACGTAGCTCAACACCGCTTCAGGCATTCCGCCTACGTAATAGTATTCCCTCAGCAATTGCTCAAGTGTATCACCAAGAGTTCCTATGACTTCCCAGTTACATTGAATCAATTGATTGGCAAGTATTTCTTTGCCTTTCGCACGCAGGAACTCATCATAACTCATCGGATAGAGCGTCAACATGTCCACTTTCCCAACAGGAAACGATTCTCCTCTGTTATGGCTCAGGCCAAATAGTGATCCTACCACAACAACATGTTGTTCTCGTGCGTTCTCACAGAAATATTTCAGCGAAGCAAGTCCGTTGCGCACTTCCAGTATCTCGTCAAACACAATAAGGGTTTCTCCCGCCTTGATGTCTATTTCGGCACTGGCTGACAGTTGCATCAATATGCGGTCAATCTTAAAGTCATCAAACAGATGCTCTACTTAATTGTTGCCATGACAGTTGACGTAAACCATATTCTTATATTCTTTGTTGCCGAATTCTTTCAGCAACCACGTCTTGCCTACTTGTCTGGCACCATAAATTATGAGTGGTTTACGGTCTGCACTGTCTTTCCACTCAAGCAATTTACTATATAATTTCCTCTTCATTTTTCAAGTTTAATTTATCCGATTGCAAAGTTACTAATAATTAATTACGCAAATATTTTACACATTTAAGGGGGAATAATTGTTTTCTATTACACATTTTAAGGGGGAATAAAGATGTCGTCTGTGACCATCTGTGTCATCTGCGTGAAACAAAACGAAGACGAATGAAAAGAAAAAAATATCGAACACACAAATATTTTCCGGCTTTATTTGTTTTGAGGTGGATGGGGGAATGAGAAAGGGGAGTGAAAAAGAGAATGAGAAAGGAGTGAAAGGGGAGTGAAAGGGGAGTGATAAGGGACATTTGTATTTGACTGTATCAGTTAAACGTAATGTCCTTATCACTCCCCTTCTACTCCCCTTCTACTCCTCTATCACTCCCCCTTCTATCCTCTCCTACTTTAATCAAAAAGGGTAATTATCTAATGAACAGCATTTCGCGGTACTTAGGCAGTGTCCATACCTCATCGTCAACCTTGGCTTCGAGCTTGTCGATGTGGTAGCGTATCTGATCCATCAGAGGCTCTACGCTGTCGTGGTAGGCGATGGCCTTCTCACGCTCAGACTCAATCTTGTTGGCTACCTTGCGGGCGTCGGTCAACTGCTGGCATCCGTCCTCGATGGTCTTCACACGCTGTGATATCTCAGAGATGAGGGCGAGGTTGCTGGCTGCCACTGTCTTGAACTCGTCGTCTGGCAGGATGGTCTTCAGGGCTGCCACGTTCTGTGCCAGTTTGGTCTGGTATGCCACTACCTGCGGTATGATGTGGTTGATTGACAGGTCGCCGAAGATGCGGGCCTCAATCTGTATCTTCTTTGTGTATGTCTCCCACTTTATCTCGTTGCGGGCCTCAAGTTCTTTCTTGGTCATCACGCCGAGGCTCTCAAACATCTCGATTGACTCCTTGTCGAGGTAACGGTCGAAAATCTTCGGGCATGACTTCTCTACGTCAAGTCCGCGCTTTGTTGCCTCTTCTACCCACTCGTCGCTGTAGCCGTTGCCGTCGAAGCGGATAGCCTTGCAAGTCTTGATGTCCTCACGCAGCACGCTGATGATGGCATGATACTTTGCGGTGTGGCCTGTGCCTTCTGCATATTCTGGACGCTTTGCAAACTCTGCGATGCGTGCATCAACGCGCTTCTTGAAGTCAACCAAAGCTTCTGCCACGGCACTGTTGAGTGCTATCATCGCACTGGCGCAGTTAGCCTCTGAACCTACGGCGCGGAACTCGAAGCGGTTGCCGGTGAAGGCGAATGGTGAGGTACGGTTGCGGTCGGTGTTGTCGATGAGCAGTTCTGGGATTGAAGGAATGTCGAGTTTCATTCCTGACTTGCCGCTGATGGCGATGGTGTCGTCAGTGGTCTGCTCCAGGTGGTTGAGCACCTCTGAGAGCTGCTTGCCGAGGAATGAGCTGACGATTGCCGGTGGTGCCTCGTTGGCGCCAAGGCGGTGTGCGTTGGTGGCACTCATGATTGAAGCCTTCAAGAGACCGTTGTGCTTATATACACCCATCAGTGTCTCTACTACGAAGGTCACGAAGCGCAGGTTGCCAATCTCGTCCTTTGCAGGTGCGTGGAGCAGTATGCCGGTATCGGTTGACAAAGACCAGTTATTGTGTTTTCCAGAACCGTTGACGCCGTCGAAAGGCTTCTCGTGGAGCAGGCAGCGGAAGCCGTGCTTACGAGCCACCTTCTTCATCAATGACATGATGAGCATGTTATGGTCAACGGCGAGGTTGGTCTCCTCGAAGATAGGAGCCAGCTCAAACTGGTTTGGTGCCACCTCGTTATGGCGTGTCTTGCATGGTATGCCGAGTTCGAGTGCCTGTATCTCAAGGTCTTTCATGAATGCTGCCACACGCTCTGGTATTGCACCGAAGTAGTGGTCGTCCATCTGCTGGTCCTTTGCAGAAGAGTGGCCCATCAGTGTACGGCCTGTCAGCAGAAGGTCTGGACGTGCAGAGTACAGTCCTTCGTCAACGAGGAAGTACTCCTGCTCCCAACCGAGGTTTGAGACAACCTTCTTCACGTCAGGGTTGAAGTAGTGCACCACCTCAGTAGCTGCCTTGTTGACGGCGCTGAGTGCCTTCAGCAGTGGTGTCTTGTAGTCGAGTGCCTCACCTGTGTAAGAGATGAAGACGGTAGGAATCATCAGCGTGTCGCCGATTACGAATACAGGGCTTGTTGGGTCCCATGCAGAATAGCCGCGTGCCTCGAAGGTAGAGCGGATGCCGCCTGATGGGAATGAAGAAGCGTCTGGCTCCTGCTGTACGAGGCTCTTGCCCTCGAACTCCTCTATCATGCCGCCTTTCCAGTCGTGCTCCACGAAGGCGTCGTGCTTCTCTGCTGTGGTGTCTGTCAATGGCTGGAACCAGTGTGTGCAGTGTGTAGCACCCAGCTCCATGGCCCATTTCTTCATGCCCTCTGCCACCTTGTCGGCAGTGGCGCGGTCGAGCGGTGCGCCGTTTTCTATAACGTCAAGCATCTTGTCATATACCTTCTTTGGCAGGTACTTAAACATCTTCTGCTTGGTGAACACATACTTACCGAAAAACTCTGACGGACGTTCTGCTGGTGCCTGAACGTCGAGTGGCTGCTTCTTGAAAGCCTCGCCTACTACCTGAAATCTTAAGTTTGCCATAATGATTAATGTTTTTATTTATGTGTTTATGTCGTTTTATTTCCAATTCTTTATTCTCTCCAGTGCTTCCTCAGTGCGCTCGCGGCTGCCGAAGGCGGTGAAGCGTACATATCCCTCGCCTGATGGTCCGAAGCCTACTCCCGGTGTGCATACCACGCCGACACTGTAGAGCAGTTGCTCGAAGAACTGCCATGAGCCCTGGCCGTTTGGTGTCTTCATCCAGATATAAGGGGCATTCTCACCACCGTAACACTCATAGCCCATGGAACGCAGTGTGTCGAGCATCAGTCGAGCGTTGCGCATGTAGTAGTCAATGGTCTCCTTCACCTGCTGCTTGCCTTCTGGACTGTATATAGCCTCGGCAGCACGCTGCGAGATGTAGCTGGTGCCATTAAACTTGGTGCACTGACGGCGCAGCCACAACTGGTTGAGTGGTATGCGCTCACCCTCAAACGTAGCCACAGTGACTTCCTTCGGTACTATGGTGTAGCCGCATCGAACGCCTGTGAAACCTGCTGTCTTAGAGTAGGAACGGAACTCCACCGCACATTTTCTTGCACCGCGTATCTCGTAAATGCTGCGTGGTATGTCGTCGTCCTGTATGTATGCCTGATAGGCTGCATCATAAAGGATGAGGGCATCGTTCTTCAGTGCGTAGTTCACCCACTTGCGCAGTTCCTGCTTGGTAAGCACCGTACCCGTAGGGTTGTTGGGATAGCACAGGTAAATGACATCTACAGGGCGACCCTGCGGCAACTCTGGCGTAAAGTTGTTTTCAGCCGTACAGGGCATGTAGCGTACATTCGTCCATCGTCCGTCTTCGTATGAACCGCAGCGTCCTATCATCACGTTGGAGTCTATATATACGGGATATACAGGGTCTGTCACACCTATGAAGTTGTCCCAGTGCAGCAGTTCCTGAAAGTTGCCAGTGTCAGACTTGGCACCGTCGTTGACAAACACCTCATCGATGTCGAGATGTATGCCACGCGGCAGGAAGTCGTTTTTCAGTATTGCCTCACGCAAGAAGTCGTAGCCCTGCTCCGGACCGTAACCGCGGAATCCCTCTGCCGTTGCCATCTCGTCGGTGGCACGGTGCATGGCCTCCACCACTGCCGGACAGAGAGGCTGTGTCACATCACCTATGCCCAAGGATATCACGTCAACATTTGGATGTGTCACCTTGAATGCCTTCACCTTCTTTGCTATGTCTGCAAACAGGTAGTTCTTCTGTAGTTTTAGAAAATGTACGTTTACTAATGCCATATCTTATTTTTTCAATTCTTCAATTCTTCAACTCTTCAATCTTTCAATCCTTCAATCTCTCCGTCAAATACGAACTCTGCCGGACCCGTCATATATACGTGGTTGTCCGCCTCGCTCCATTCTATGCTGAGCGTGCCGCCGTCCATCACTATCTGCGACTTTCTTCCAGCCTTACCTGTCAGTGCTGCCGCCACTGCCGTGGCGCAGGCTCCGGTGCCGCAGGCCTGGGTGATGCCGCTGCCGCGTTCCCATACACGGGTGCGGATGCTGCCGTCGGCCTCCACATGGGCAAACTCTATATTACAGCGCTGGGGAAAAGCCAGATGGCACTCCATCATCGGACCTGTCTCGCCCACCTGGTCCACATCGGCGGTGAAGATGACGTAGTGGGGATTGCCCATCGACACGAATGTACCCTGCAGGGGTGTGTCGCCGCCCGTAAACTGCTCTCCGTTGTCAAGCACCGGCTCAAGCATGTCAACCGTTACACTGTCCACTATACCGCCGCTTACGTGCAACAGCAGCGTCTTTACTCCCGACAGCGTCTGCAGACGTATCTCTGTCTTGTCCGTCAGTCCACGCTCATACAGGTATTTGCCTATGCACCTTGATGCATTGCCGCACATCATAGCCTCCGAACCGTCGGCATTGAAGATGCGCATTGAGAAGTCGGCCTCTGCCACTGTTGCCTTGTCTATCAGCACCAGACCGTCAGAGCCGATGCCCTTGTGGCGGTCGCTCCACGCTATGGAGGCTGCAGAGAGGTCTTTTATCTTATTTTCCATGGCGTTGACATATATATAGTCATTGCCACATCCATGCATCTTGGTGAATTTTATCTTTGCCATTATAGTTGCAAAACAAATGATTTTCTAACTTTATTATCCGAATTGCGATGCAAAGTTAAACAAAAAGTCAGAAATACCAAAATATTTCTGACTTTTTGTTTTGCGATTTAAGAAAAATATATCATTTTGTAAATATTTTCTTCTCTCCAAACTCCAATTTGTTTTCATTCGATGCAATTTTCAAGCAATTTTCAAGCAAAATGTCAAAAACGTCATTTTGTTAGGAATATCACTCTTTTTCTGACATTTTGCTTTTCCTTCCCGTCAAATGCTTACGATAGTTGAGAAAAATGAAGAATAAAGAATGAAAAAAGTGAATAGTGAATAATGAATAGTGAAAAGTGAATAATACAAGTTACGTTTAGACTTACCATCAAGTCTGTGTCATCAGCGTATTATTCACTTTTCACTATTCACTTTTCACTCTGAGCGAAGCGAAGCAAGTCTTACGGAAGGACTGCGCGGACGCTATGACCCAGGTTTCGACTGCAGTTGTTCATAGTCACACCGGTTGATCGGAAATAGAAGCGCTCCGCAGTGTACGTTGAATGAAGCGTGGCAGACAAATAGTGACCAGAGATACCTACATCATAGATAGTGCTGTTGCCGCGCCAGCCGGCAGCCGGTAGGAAAATATGGACATTGCCTGCAGGTGAATATCTTCCTGACGGAGTATATTCACCATTCTTATTTTTCCTCTTGCCCTTGTCGCTACTGTTAGCTTCATCCACCTTATACACTATGAAGCCTTTCACATTGGTGTTGTTGTAATTGTCTGTCCACTCCCAATAACAGCCTGTATACAATTCACGCTGTTCATCATAAGTAGGCATGCGCCACGCACCTCCCAAATAGGCTCTTGCAGCATCATCGCTAGGATCAAGCTTCCGCTTTTTGTCAACTGTTCCATAACTCTCATTGTCGTTGTACTTGGTAACGGTGTTTGAACCCTCGCCATATTTGTAGGTTTCCCAACTATAATCACTTTTCGGCTTTGTCTCGCCCCATGCGAAATGGTCACCGTAGTCCTGCGGATGCTCCGCACCTACGTTGCACGTTGCCCACTTGACTGACAGGCCGAGGTCAACATATTCATGGCCATTGGCAGGGTCGCCAGTATTGCCACTCAGAAACATGTTCACTATCTGGTTAGCATCCGACATTGTGATGGAACCGTCGCCGTTCACGTCGCCAGCCGTCATGTCAAAGTCATTCGGTTTGGTGGTTGCAAGGAAATAGTTCACCACAGCATTGGCATCGGACATGGTGATAGTGCCGTCACCGTTTACGTCGCCCGGCATGGCAGACGCATTAATGCTTACCGCAGCCATTATTACAAGGAAGAGGCCGAAGATTGTACTCAGTTTGTTTTCTGTTTTCATTTCGTTTTATATTGTTTATTGTTTGTATATTCTATGTTCTGCAGAAAAGATTCATGAGTAATTACATGGGCATTATATGTTGCAAGCTGCCTTGCAGGAATACGTTGAATTGTTTTACCATCAGAAGAAACGATAATATCCTCGCCTCGAATGGCTTTCTCTTTCAACATTCGCTTACCTGCCAATTCTATTCCTATTCTTATCTTCTCCGAAAACTCTTTATTTGATATATTCTGAAATTTTTATAATAGTGCGTGTCAATCGAAGATTGGCGCACGTCTCTGATTTACGAGTGCAATGCTATCGCACGATAGGAAAAGCGAGTGTCTGCTTTAGCAGGCTCGTGGTCGACTAAAGCGATTTCCTGAGTGCAAAGTTACAAAATCTTTTCTGAAACAACAAAGAAAAAATAAAATAACACCGTAATAGCTATGACATTACACTGTAAAAGCTATCATATTACACCGTAATAGCTATCATATTACAACAGAAAGGCACAAATAAATCCGCAGACTCATGACGTGCCTGCGGATTTATTAATGCCATGGCATTAAAAGTGAGAATTATGGAAAAAAGACTTTTAGTGGGTTCTAAAAAATACCTTTATTTAGAACTGAGGTATTGGCTGACCTTCTGCGCTGTCTGACGGCCGCTTGCCATGGCACGCACCACGAGGCTTGCACCGTTGGCGGCATCACCGCAGATAAACACGTTCTCCGGATATTCCGGATGGTCAGGCTTGAGGAATCCCATGGCGAGGAGCACGAGTTCGGCCTTGATGACCTCTGGCTCACCCTTCTCCACCATGATAGGACGGCCGCCTTCTGGGTTTGGCTTCCAGTCTATCTCCTGCACCCTGACACCCGTGAGGTGACCGTTCTCACCGAAGAACTCCAGGGAATTGATGTTCCAGCGGCGTGTGCAGCCCTCTTCGTGCGACGAGGTGGTCTTGAGCGTGCGCGGCCAGTTTGGCCATGGGTTCTGCGGGTCTTCAGGACCTTCCACTGGGCGTGGCATTATCTCTATCTGTGTGACGCTCTTGCATCCCTGACGGTGAGCGGTGCCTATGCAGTCGCTGCCTGTGTCGCCGCCACCGATGACGAGCACGTCCTTGCCCTTGGCGGTGATGCGCTCCTCGCTGCTGAACTCCATGCCGGCGAGCACGCGGTTCTGCTGTGAGAGGAGTTCGAGGGCGAAGTGTACGCCCTTCAGGTCGCGGCCCGGTATTCTGAGGTCACGGGCTGTCGGTGTGCCGGTGGCAATCACTACAGCGTCAAACTGTTGTGTAAGCTGCTGTAATACAGCAGCAGACTCAACGGCTGCGCCATACTTAAACTCTATGCCCTCCTGCTCCAGCAGGCTGATGCGGCGGTCGATGACGGCCTTGTTGAGCTTGAAGTTAGGTATGCCATAGCGGAGCAGACCGCCGGCAGCCTCGTTTTTCTCAAACACCGTCACGGTGCATCCAGCAAGGTTCAGTTCGTTGGCGGCAGCGAGGCCTGCAGGGCCTGCGCCTATCACAGCCACCTTCTTGCCGTTGCGCTTGATGTCGGTGTGCGGCTTGATGTAGCTCTCGCGGAAAGCCGCCTCGATGATGGCGCACTCGTCCTCGCGGTTGGTGGTTGGCTCATGGTTGTAGCGGTTGAGCACGCATGCCTTCTCGCAGAGAGCCGGACAGATGCGTCCTGTGAACTCAGGGAAGGGGTTTGTTGACGTGAGCAGGCGGTAAGCCAGTTCCCAGTCGCCTTTCGACAGTGCGTCGTTCCATTCAGGAGCCTTGTTGCCCAGCGGACAAGCCCAGTGACAGAAAGGTACGCCACAGTCCATGCAGCGTGAAGCCTGCAGTTTGCGTTCGCGGGTGCTGAGCGTCTGCTCCACCTCGCCGAAGTCATGTATGCGGTCGTTAATCGGACGATATCCCGCCTCCTGGCGGTGTATGGTTAAAAATGCTTTCGGGTTTCCCATTGTTGTTTTTCTATTAAAGATGAAAGTTGAGAAATGAAAATTGAAAATTGTGATTACTGTTTTTTAATTGAAAGTTGGAAGATGAAAATTGAGAATTATGATCAGGGATTTACTGATTGTAAATAGTAATCATAATTTTCAGTTTTCAATTTTCAATTTGTCAATTCTTAATAGTCTCTTTGTATGTCAGCAATCTTCTCGTGCAGCTTTGCCATCTGCTCCTCCTGCAGTACGCGCTTGTATTCTATCGGTACTACCTGGATGAACTGTTCGCAGTAGTGGTTCCAGTCGTCGAGCATGCGGCCTGCCAGTGCACTGCCGGTGTGCAGATAGTGCTGGCGTATGAGTTCGAGCAACTCCTTGCGGCTTACGTTGTCCTCAACGAGCGAGAGCTCCACCATGTCCATATTACAGAAGTAGTCGAAGTTGTGATGACGGTCCCAGACGTATGCCACACCGCCGCTCATGCCGGCAGCGAAGTTTCGTCCGGTGTCGCCGAGCACTACCACGCGACCGCCTGTCATGTATTCGCAGCAGTGGTCGCCGGCACCCTCGATGACGGCAATGGCACCAGAGTTGCGCACTCCGAAGCGCTCACCCACACGGCCGTTGATATAGAGCTCGCCGCTGGTGGCACCGTAGAGGCCAGTATTGCCGGCGATGATGTTGTCTTCTGCACAGAAGTCCTCGCTTGTGCGTACTGGCGGCAGTATGCTGATGCGACCGCCGGAGAGGCCCTTGCCGAAGTAGTCGTTGCACTCGCCCTCAAGTCTGAGGTCAACGCCGCGCACGGCAAAAGCGCCGAACGACTGGCCTGCATAGCCCTTGAACTTGATCTTGATAGTGCCGTCGGGCAGACCTGCCTCACCGTATTTCTTGGCTATCGCGCCAGAGAGCATGGTGGTGACGGCACGGTCGGTATTCTTGATGGCATAGTCGAGGTTCACCTCTTCTTTCTTGTCTATTGCCTTCTTGGCTGCCTTGATGATTTCCTCATCCTTGACACCGCTGACCTTGGTGAACTCGCCACGGTCCCAATAGAGAGCCTTGTCGGTCTCAGGCTTGTGGAGCAGACGGCTGAAGTCTATCGTCTTCTGCTTGTCGGTGGCATTTGTGGTATCCACCTCGATGAGGTCGGTGCGGCCGATAATCTCCTTCAGGCTGTGAACGCCAATCTCGCTGAGGTACTCGCGCACCTGCTCTGCAAGGAAGGTGAAGAAGTTTACAACATAGTCGGCGCGGCCCTCGAAATGCTTGCGCAGCTCTGGATCCTGCGTTGCCACACCCATCGGACAGGTGTTGGTGTTACACTTACGCATCATCACACAACCGAGCACGATGAGCGGCAGTGTGCCGAATGAGAACTCGTCGGCTCCTAGCATTGCCATGATGACAACGTCCTTGGCAGTCTTCAGCTGTCCGTCGGTCTGCAGGCGCACCTGGTTGCGCAGTCCGTTTATGACCAGTGTCTGCTGTGTCTCAGCCAGTCCGATTTCAGGACTGATACCTGCGAAGCGCATACTTGATACAGGTGATGCACCCGTGCCGCCCTCTGCACCGCTGATGACGATGAGGTCGGCCTTTGCCTTTGCCACACCGGCGGCGATAGTGCCCACACCGCTCTCAGCAACGAGCTTCACGCTGACGGCAGCCGTCGGGTTGATGTTCTTCAGGTCGAAGATAAGCTGCGCCAGGTCCTCGATACTGTAGATGTCGTGGTGAGGCGGTGGTGAGATGAGCGATATGCCAGGAATGGCGTTACGCGTCTTTGCGATGATGTCGTTCACCTTGAAGCCAGGCAGCTGACCGCCCTCACCAGGCTTGGCACCCTGAGCCACCTTTATCTGTATCTCCTCGGCATTGACGAGGTATTCGGCAGTAACGCCGAAACGTCCCGAGGCAATCTGCTTTGTCTTACTTGAGAGCGATACACCGTCAACCTCAGTGTGGTAGCGTGCGTTGTCCTCGCCGCCCTCACCGGTGTTGCTGCGTGCACCGAGTTTGTTCATGGCCAGTGCCAGTGCTTCGTGAGCCTCTATTGACAATGCGCCGAATGACATGGCACCCGTCACGAAATGCTTGACGATGCTCTCTACCGGCTCCACCTCGTCGAGCGATACCGGTGTGGCAGCCTTCTTCCAACCGAAGAAGTCGCGCAGGAAGACAGGTGACTCCTTCTCGTCAACCATCTTGGCCCATTCCTTGAACTTCTTATAGCTGCCCAGGCGTGTAGCCAACTGCAGGTTGGCGATGGTCTCCGGGTTCCAGGCATGCTTGATGCCGTCCTTGCGCCATGAGAAGAGTCCCTGGTTCTTTATGCCGTTGGCATCTTTTCTGAGAGCAATGGCATCGCGGGCAATCTCCTTGAGGCCGATACCGCCGATGGTGCTTACCTCTGTGCCGAAGTATGTGCGGAGCAACTCCTCGCTGAGACCGATGCTCTCGAATATCTTAGCACCACGGTAAGAACGGATGGTAGAGATACCCATCTTAGACATTATCTTCTTCAGACCCTTATCGACAGCCTTGATGTAGTTCTTCTCAGCCGTAGCATACTCTTCCTGTATCTTGCCCTTCTTCACGAGGTCGTCGAGCACGGCGAAAGTCATGTATGGACACAGCGCACTTGCACCATAGCCGAGCAGAAGCGCAGCGTGCATCGTCTCGCGTATCTCGCCGCTCTCCACGATGAGAGCCGTCTGCACACGCTTGCCTACGCTGATGAGGTAGTGGTGTACGGCACTGACGGCAAGCAGCGATGGGATGGCGGCATGCTTCTCGTCAATGTCGCGGTCAGAGAGGATGATGTAGTTCACACCCTCGTCAACAGATTTCTCTGCTTCGTGACAGAGGTTGTCAAGTGCCTTGCGAAGTCCTTCCTCACCCTGCTCCATTTCAAAGAGTATTCTGAGTTTCTGTGTCTTGAAACCCTTATAGCGTATGTTGCACAGAATGTCGAGCTGTGTGTTGGTGAGCACCGGCTGCGGCAGGCGCACCATCTTGCAGTTTGAGGCATCAGGAGTAAGGATGTTTGTGCCTACGGCGCCGATATACTCCGTGAGACTCATGACGAGTTCCTCGCGGATTGGGTCGATGGCAGGGTTTGTCACCTGTGCAAACTGCTGACGGAAATAGTTGAAGAATACCTGCGGACGGTCGCTGACAACTGCCAGCGGCGTATCGTTACCCATGGCAGCCACAGGCTCCTGACCACCGGTAGCCATCGGCACGACGGTGCGGTCGATGTCTTCCTGGCCGAAGCCGAAGGTCACGAGCTTGCGCTCATAGTCCTCAACGGAGTTCTCAACCTTGCGGCCGCTCTTCAGCTTCTCCAGCTGCACGCGGTTCTCGCTGAGCCATTCACGGTAAGGATGTGCCTTGGCGAGCTTTTCCTTTATCTCTCCGTCATAATATATCTTGCCCTCCTGAGTGTCGATGAGCAATATCTTACCCGGCTGCAGACGACCCTTGCTAACCACGTCGGTAGGCTCGAAGTCCATCACGCCTACCTCTGAGGCAACCACCATCATGCCTTGCTTGGTGATGGTGTAGCGGCTCGGACGCAGACCGTTTCTGTCAAGCATTCCGCCGGCATAGCGGCCGTCGCTGAAGAGCAGGGCGGCAGGACCGTCCCACGGCTCCATCAGTATTGAGTGATATTCATAGAATGCTTTAAGATCTTCGCTGATGGGGTTCTTGTCGTTGAACGATTCTGGCACGAGTATCGCCATAGCCTGTGGCAGTGACAGTCCGCTCATCATGAGGAACTCAAACACGTTGTCAAGGCTGGCAGAGTCAGACATGCCCTCCTGTACGATAGGACTCAACTCCTTGATGTCTCCCAGAGCCTCACTGTTGAGCACACTCTCACGAGCTTTCATCCAGCCACGGTTGCCGCGGATGGTGTTGATCTCACCATTGTGGGCAAGGAGGCGGAACGGCTGTGCCAGTTTCCACTTCGGGAAGGTGTTGGTAGAGAAACGAGAGTGTACCAGTGCCAAACCACTCGTGAAGTATGGGTTTGACAAATCAGGGAAATAACGTCTGAGCTGACCGCTGGTGAGCATACCTTTGTATATTATGCTCTTGCTTGACAGCGAACAGATGTAGAAGTCCTCATCGCTGATGCGCTTCTCAATGCGCTTTCTCACCTTATATAATGTGCGGTCCAGATCGTCAGCATCGCTAACGGCCTCTGTTCCCACCGCAGTCTTTGTTATGAACACCTGCTTGATGTCTGGCTCCACTTCACGCGCAGCCACACCCAGTGCCTCCGGACATGTTGGCACGGCTCTTACATGCATCATCTGCAAGCCTTCGCGCTCTATCTCCTCTATCATCACGCTCATCACCTTGTGCTGAGCTTTCTCCTCCTTAGGCAAAAATACCAAACCCGTGCCGTAGTGTCCTTTCTCCGGCACAGGAATACCCTGCAACAATATAAACTCATGGGGTATCTGCACCATGATGCCAGCACCGTCGCCGGTCTTGTCGCGTGTCTCTGCGCCGCGGTGCTCCATATTCTCAAGTACCTTCAGTGCATTATCCACCAGTTCGTGGCTCTTGCCACCATGGATGTTTACCACCATGCCCACGCCGCATGCGTCGTGCTCATATTCAGATTGGTAAAGCCCTCTCTGCGAGCTCTGTGATTCTTGATCTGTCATATTACCCTTATTATTAAATCTTTTATTTTTTTCTAATTTTTGTATAAGTCTTATCCCATGCCTATATGCTTTTATTTAAGCATAAACACGATTAGTTCGTGGTCGCTTTTACGAATTTGCAAGCGCTTTTTATGAATTTGCGAGTGCAAAGTTAATACATTTTGCTCGATTACACAAATTATTTTTGACGTTTTTATTCTTTACAAAGAAGAAAAAAATCATTTTGTAATAAATATAACTAAAAATATGTCAAAATGTAAAATATTTGAATGTATGACATGACAAAAAGTTTACATAATGTTTTTACTTGTATATTTCAAAAATCAAAATGCTGTGTTTTATATTACAAATATAACAAATTGTATTAATTTTGCAACCGATTTTAGCAGATTGTAATTTATTAACTGTAATATATATATAATATAATAGGTATAAGACATGAAAGCAAAGAAAAGATGGGTAGTCCTGATGGCGGCCATGACGCTGATTGCCATGGCAGGACTGGCGGTGGGAGAGCCGTCGTTTGAGTGTGACTGGTCGGTGATATCGGCTGCTGATGTGGCATGGCTGATAACGGCCACGATTTTTGTATTGATGATGACACCGGGACTGTCGTTCTTCTACGGTGGCATGGTGGGTGCGAAGAATGTGATTTCCACCATGCTGCAGTCGTTCATTGCCATGGGACTGATTTCCGTCCTGTGGGTGGTGGTAGGTTTTTCACTGTGTTTCGGCGACGACATCGGCGGAATAATCGGCAACCCGGCGACGTTCCTGATGTTCAAGGGCGTGGGCGGAGCGGTATATACCACACCGGCAGGAAACATACTGGGCGGCGCAACGATACCGCTGGCTCTGTTTGCACTGTTCCAGATGAAGTTTGCCATCATCACGCCGTCGCTTATCACGGGTTCGTTTGCAGAGCGCGTGCGCTTCTCGGCATATATGTTCTTCATGATGTTCTTCTTCTTCGTGATTTACTGTCCGCTGGCTCACATGACATGGCATCCGGAAGGACTCTTCATGCGCTGGGGCGTCATCGACTTCGCCGGCGGTATCGTGGTGCATGCCTCATCAGGTGTTGCAGCACTCGCCGGAGCTATCTTCCTCGGCAGGCGCAAGGCTGACACACGCCGCAGCGAACCGGCAAACATTCCTTTCGTACTGCTCGGCGCTGCCATGCTGTGGCTCGGATGGTTCGGCTTCAACGCCGGTTCTTCACTCCATGCCGACGGACAGGCTGTGAAGGCTTTCCTCAACACCAACACTGCATCGGCAACAGCCATGATGACATGGATATTCTTCGACTGCCTGCGCGGACGCAAACCGTCGGCTATGGGTGCTGCAGTAGGCTGCGTGGTCGGCCTGGTGGCCATCACACCGTCAGCGGGCTATGTCACCGTCGGACAGAGTATCTTCATCGCATTCGTAATAACACTGATATGCAACATCGCCGTATACTGGCGCTCACACACAAGGATTGACGATGCACTCGACGTATTCCCCACCCACGGCACAGGCGGTATCTTCGGCACCGTGCTCACGGGTATCTTCATACAGGAGGGACTGATAGCCGGAACATGGGAAGGCTTCGTGGTATTCCTCTATCATCTCCTGGCAATAGTGATCGTCTTCGCATATACCTTCGCCATGAGCTGGCTGGGATACATGCTCATCGACCGACTGATACCGATGCGCGTGTCACAATACAGCGAAAAGGTGGGCCTCGACTTCTCACAGCACGATGAACACTACGGCCTGGCCCACATCGGCGAGCGCGAAATCGCAGAGTACGAGGAGCATATAAGGGAGAAATACAAAGGAGAATAACCCCCTTTGACATTTTGCGACACAATGAGTGCTTTTTCGTACAATATGTAAACAGAAAGACAAGAAAATACCCTCAAAACTTATCAAATTGTTATTTGGCTACACTTTTTTATTACAAAGTGTAGCCAAATTCTTTTATATTCTATCATTTTGTTGTAACTTTGCACTTGCAAACTTGCAAAAGCAACTGCGAGCCTGTTCTGACAGACTTTCGCTATTTGCTTCGTACGATGCATTGCATTGTCAATTGACATAAGAACGTCCTTCATAGCGCAAACGGAGGACAGAAGTGAACACTAATTTTAATAAAGGTATGAAAAAGATTGAGGCAATTATTCGGAGAACAAAGTTCGAAGAAGTAAAAGAAGCCCTGCTGCAGTCTGATATTGACTGGTTCGAGTATCACAACGTGCACGGCATAGGACAGAGCCGCGAGGAAAGAATATACCGCGGCGTGCAGTATTCAACGGACGTGATAGAGCGCGTGGCGCTCACCATAGTATGCCGCGACCAGTTTGTGGAGCCTACTGTGAACGTGATATTGAAAGTGGCCCACACAGGCGAGGTAGGTGACGGTCGCATATTCGTCAGCGACATGATAGACACATGGTCCATACGCACCGGCGAGCACGGCGACACTGTCCTCAGAGACAAGAAGTAACATTTTGCCGTCCAGAGTAGGAGACGGCATACCAAGAGACAACAACACAAACACAAACTAAAAAACACAAGATTATGAACGAGATAGGTATTTCACTCGACACCGTATGGATGCTGCTCGCAGCCATGCTTGTATTCTGGATGCAGCCGGGCTTCGCCCTGTGCGAGGCAGGATTTACGCAGAAGAAGAACACCGCCAACATTCTTATGAAGAACTTCGTGGACTTCATGTTCGGCTCACTGCTGTTTTTCTTCATCGGTTTCGGATTTATGTTCGGCAGCGAGGGTGCCGGTTTCATAGGCATGCCTAACTGGGGCGACCTGTCTTTTTACAAAGGCGACCTGCCCGTAGAGGGCTTCCTGATTTTCGAGACTGTTTTCTGTGCCACATCGGCCACCATCGTGAGCGGTGCCATGGCTGAGCGCACTAAGTTCTCAATGTATTTGGTTTACAGCGCCGTGATTTCGCTCTTCATCTACCCGATAGAGGGTCACTGGACATGGGGCGGCGGCTGGCTGTGCAGCGACGCTGCTGACGGCTTCATGATGAGCACCTTCGGCGACGTATTCCATGATTTCGCTGGTTCAGCTATCGTTCACAGCGTGGGCGGCGTACTGGCACTGATTGGCGCCATCGCACTCGGACCACGTATCGGTAAGTATTCAAAGGACGGCAAGAGCCGCGCTATTCCTGGACACAACCTTGCAATGGCAGCTCTGGGCGTATTCATCCTGTGGCTCGGATGGTTCGGCTTCAACCCTGGCAGCCAGCTGGCAGCATCAGGCGAGGTTAACCGCGTGGCAATCTCACACGTATTCCTCACCACAAACCTTGCAGCTGTTGCAGGTGGATGTGCAACAATGTTCCTGACATGGATAAAGTACGGCAAGCCATCTCTCTCACTCACCCTCAACGGTGTACTGGCAGGCTTGGTAGGCATCACCGCAGGCTGTGACCTCGTATCACCAATAGGCGCAGTTGTCATCGGACTCGTATGCGGCATCGTACTCGTTTACTCTATTGAGTTCATCGACCACAAACTGCACATCGACGATCCTGTAGGCGCATCAAGCGTACATGGCGTATGCGGTATTATCGGTACACTGATGACCGGACTGCTTTCTACTACAAACGGTGCTTTCTACGGATACGGATGGGGCTTCTTCGGTGCAGAGTGCTTCGGCATACTGGTCATCGACCTCTGGGCTGCCGTATGCGGCGTGATACTCTTCTACGGTATAAAGAAACTGCACGGACTGCGCGTTGACAACCGCATTGAGGAGGAAGGCCTCGACGTTTACGAGCACGGCGAGAGCTGCTACAACTAATTTTCACTTTAAAGACTTTAAGGACTTTAAGGACCTTAGAGACTTTAAGGACCTTAAGGATACACAATACAAACACAAATTAAAAGGAGATACTATTATGAAGAAGATTGTTTTAGGATTGATGATGACATGCGCAATGGTTGGCGCAAAAGCTCAGGATAACGTAGAAACAACTGTTGCGGCAGACTTCGTAACGCATTACGTATGGCGCGGACAAAGCCTTGGAAGCGCAGCCGTACAGCCTACACTCGGCGTAAGTTACAAAGGACTCTCGCTCACGGCATGGGGCAGCTACGGACTGGTTGACACCAACGACAACAAGGAGTTTGACCTGACGCTGGCATACACCACGGGTGGTTTCAACATCGGTGTGACCGACTACTGGTTCAGCAATGGCAAGGACCCTGAAGGACGTTACTTCAAGTATGACGCACACGGCACCAACCACGTCTTTGAAGCCAACATCGGCTACGACTTCGGACCTGTCGCACTGCAGTGGTACACCAACTTCTCAGGCAACGATGGCGTAAACAAAAACGGTGAGCGCGCCTACAGCAGCTACTTCGAAGTCAGCGCACCCTTCAAACTCGCTACCTGCGACTGGACGGCATCCCTGGGTGTAGTACCATACGCTACGGATTTCTATGAGAATGTAAAGGGATTTGCAGTCACAAACGTGACGCTGAAGGCAACAAAAGACATACGCGTGACCGACACGTTCTCAATACCTATCTTCGCTCAGGTGACCGGCAACCCATGCTCACAAAGGGCATACCTCGCACTCGGTTTCACACTGCAGCCATGATTATGATAATCTAAATTCTTTACACAAACGTCACTTTGTCGAAAAAGTGACGTTTTTCTTTGCAAGATGATAACAATCTGGAAGTATTTTCTTATAAAAACTTTACAGATTGTTATTTTCTTTTTGTTTTAAGATACATTTTGTAACAGTTTTCTTTGTTTTTCTAACTTTTTGTAGTAACTTTGCAGTCGCATGGATACAAAATACATTTTCGTTACAGGCGGTGTGGTTTCCTCATTAGGAAAAGGCATTATCTCCGCAAGCATAGGAAAGCTGCTGCAAGCACGTGGCTTCAAGGTCACCATTCAGAAGTTTGACCCATACATAAACATCGATCCGGGCACGCTCAATCCCTACGAGCACGGTGAGTGCTACGTGACGGCCGACGGTATGGAGACAGACCTCGACCTGGGTCACTATGAGCGTTTCACGGGCATAGAAACGACACGTGACAACAGCGTGACAACAGGACGCATATACCAGAGCGTCATAGACCGCGAGCGCCGCGGCGACTATCTCGGCAAGACCATACAGGTGGTACCGCACATCACGGACGAGATAAAGAGAAGGATACTAAGAATGGAAGAATTGAAGAATGGAAAAATAAAAGATAACGAAAAAAACTTCAATTCTTCAACTCTTCAATCCTTAAATTCTTCATTCGACTTCGTCATCACCGAAGTGGGCGGAACCATCGGCGACATCGAGAGTGCACCGTTCATGGAGGCCATACGACAGCTGCGTTGGGAACTGGGACGTGATGCCGTATGCGTGCATCTTACATACGTGCCATACCTGAAGGCCGCCGGCGAACTGAAGACAAAGCCCACACAGCACTCTGTAAAGGAACTGCAGGGCATGGGCATACAGCCCGACATACTGGTGCTGCGCACCGAACACCACCTTGACGACGGTATGCGCCAGAAGGTGGCTTCTTTCTGTAACGTGGACCTTGAATGTGTGGTGCAGAGCGAAGACATGCCGAGCATCTACGAGGTGCCGGTCAACATGCAGCGACAGGGACTCGATGCTGCCATACTGCGCAAGATGGGCATACCGGTAGGCGAGACACCGGCAATGAAGCCCTGGCGCAACTTCCTTGAGAAACAGCGCAGCGCCACCCGTGAGGTGCACGTGGCACTCGTGGGAAAATATGATCTGCAGGATGCATACAAGAGCATACGCGAGAGCCTCAACCTCGCCGGAATATACAATGACGTGAAAGTGAAGATACACTTCACAAACAGCGAGGACATCACCCCCGACAACGTGGCCGAAAAACTGAAGGGCATGGCAGGCGTGCTTATCTGTCCGGGTTTCGGCAGCAGGGGCATAGAGGGAAAAATCACCGCGGCTCAATACACCCGCACACACGACATCCCGACCTTTGGAATATGTCTGGGCATGCAGATGATGGTGATTGAGTTTGCACGCAACGTGCTGGGCTACAAGGATGCCAACAGCGTGGAGATTGATGCCGAGACGAAGAATAACGTCATCGACATCATGGAGGAGCAGAAGAACATCACGCAGATGGGCGGAACAATGCGACTGGGTGCCTACGACTGCGAGTTGAAAGAAGGCAGCAAGGTTGCAGAAGCCTATACTGCACAGCCCAATTCCTCACTTACAATCAGCGAGCGCCACAGGCACCGCTATGAGTTCAACAACAAATACAAGGAGGAATACGAGAAGAACGGCATGGCATGCGTGGGCATAAACCCCAAGGCCGACCTCGTGGAGATTGTGGAGGTGCCTACACTGAAATGGTACATAGGCACGCAGTTCCATCCGGAGTATTCCTCTACGGTACTGCACCCACACCCTCTGTTCATGAGTTTTGTGAAGAAATGTGTCACATCGCTATAACGTTATAACGTAATAACGCTACAACAATGGAAGAACTAAAGCATGAGTGCGGCGTGGCAATGATACGCCTGCTGAAACCACTGGAATACTATAAGGAGAAATACGGTACGCCACGCTACGGACTGGACAAGCTGTACCTGCTGATGGAGAAACAGCACAACCGTGGACAGGAGGGCGCCGGCATGGCGTGTGTCAACCTGAATGCCACACCCGGCAAGGAATATATGTTCCGCGAAAAGGCTGAGGGAAAAGATGCCATCACTGAAATATTCGGACGCATCGACGACTCCTTCACAGGACAACTCTTCATGGGTCACCTGCGATACTCCACGACAGGTAAGAGCGGACTGCAGTATGTGCACCCCTTCCTGCGACGCAACAACTGGAAGGCGAAGAACCTCTGCCTATGCGGCAACTTCAACATGACTAACATCGAGGAGGTGTTTAAGTTCATCACCGACCAGGGACAGTCACCGCGCATATACAGCGATTCATACATCACGCTGGAACTGATGGGACACCGACTGGACCGCGAGGTGGAACGACTGTTTGCAGAGGCGAAAGAGAAAGGTCTGGAAGGCACCGGCATCACCGACTACATCGACGACAACGTGGATATGGCAAACGTGCTGAAGACCACCATGCCTCACTATGACGGAGGATATGTGATGTGCGGACTGACAGGCTCTGGCGAAATGTTCACAATGCGCGACCCGTGGGGCATACGCCCCGCCTTCTACTACCACGACGACGAGGTAGTGGTGGTGGCAAGCGAAAGGCCGGTAATACAGACCACCTTCGACCTGCAGGCCGAGGATATCAGGGAACTGAAACCGGGTGAGTCGCTGATAATAAGGAAAAGCGGCGAGATGAAGCTGAAACAGATAATGCCGGCACAGCAGCTGAGCGCCTGCTCCTTTGAGCGCATATACTTCAGCCGTGGCTCTGACCGCGACATCTATCAGGAACGCAAGCGGCTGGGAGAACAGCTGACGCCCACCATACTCAATTCCATCAACGGCGACATAGAGAACACCGTATTCTCATACATACCAAACACGGCAGAGGTGGCATACTACGGCATGACCAACGGCATAAGGATGCTTAACCACGATGTGAGGACCGAGAAGGTGCTGTGGAAGGACATCAAACTGCGCACGTTTATCAGCGACGGTGCTGAGCGCAACGACCTCGCCGCACACGTCTATGACATCTCATACGGCTCACTGATGCCATACAAGGACAATCTCGTCATCATCGACGACTCGATAGTGCGCGGTACGACATTGCGCGAGAGCATCTTCAAGATTCTAGACCGCCTGCACCCAAAGAAGATTGTCATGGTGTCGAGCTCACCACAGATAAGATACCCCGACTACTACGGCATTGACATGTCACACCTGGAAGAACTGTGCGCCTTCCGTGCTGCCATAGCGCTCATCAAGGAGCGCGGCATGGAGAAGTTGATTGAGGACGTGTATCGAAATTGCATGGAATCTGTAGCGGAAGCAAAGTCTTCACTTACAAACCACGTACGCGCCATCTACGCTCCCTTCACCGTTGACGAGATAAACCGCAAGATAGTGGAGATGCTCCGGCCGGAAGGCATGCAGACACCAGTGGAACTGGTATTCCAGAGCATCGAAGGACTGCACAAGGCTTGCCCCAACCACCCCGGCGACTGGTATTTCACAGGCCGCTACCCCACCCCAGGCGGTGTGCGCCTATGCAACAATGCCTTCGTAGAATATTATCAGAATAAGTATAAAAAATAAAGTTTTCAGATAACTCAGATTATTCAGAATATTCAGAATACTCCGATTACTCCGAATATTCCGATAACTCCGATAACTCTGATTTCTCAGATAACCCCAAACAATCAAAAGCAAACAACTATGTGTGGAATAGCATGTATATTTGGAATCAAGGAGCAGACGCAGGAACTGCGTCAGAAGGCTCTGCGCATGAGTCAGAAAATCCGTCACCGCGGACCTGACTGGAGCGGTATCTACGTAGGCGGCTCGGCCATCCTGGCACACGAGCGCCTGAGTATTGTCGATCCCGTATCGGGACAGCAGCCACTGTTCTCGCCCGACGGCAAGGTGGTGCTTGCCGTGAACGGTGAGATATACAACCACCGCGAGATAAGAAAATGGTACGAAGGACGCTACGAGTTCCAGACAAAGAGCGACTGTGAGGTCATACTGGCTCTCTATCGCGACTGGAAGCGCATGGGATGCAGCGACCCCTCATGGATATTCGAGAAACTGAACGGCATCTTCGCCTTCGCACTCTATGATGAGGAGGCCGACAAGTATCTCATTGGCCGCGACCCCATCGGCGTCATACCTCTCTACATCGGCCACGACAAGGACGGCAAGGTGTATGTGGCTTCAGAACTGAAGGCGCTGGAGGGATTCTGCGACGAGTATGAGCCGTTCCTGCCGGGACACTATGTAATGCACAATGCACAATGCACAATGCACAATTCCAAATGCGCGACAAAATACGAACTGACCAAGTGGTACAAGCGCGAATGGATGGACAAGATGCCTGGCGACTGCTCTGGCGAGACAGGCGAGACGGCACACCTATCATATAAGGAAAGCGTGGAGGCTGTGCGCGAAGGACTGGAGGCTGCCGTAAAGCGCCAGCTGATGTGTGACGTGCCTTACGGCGTGCTGCTCTCTGGCGGACTGGACAGCAGCGTGACATCTGCCATAGCAAAGAAATTCTCTGCCCATCGCGTGGAGAGCGACGGCGAGGAGAAGGCATGGTGGCCAAGACTGCACTCGTTTGCCGTCGGACTGAAGGGCGCCCCCGACCTTGCCAAGGCCCGCGAGGTGGCTGAGCACATTGGCACCGTGCACCACGAGATAAACTATACCATACAGGAAGGACTCGACGCCATACGCGACGTCATATACTACATAGAAACCTACGACGTGACCACCGTGCGCGCCTCAACACCGATGTATCTGCTGGCACGCGTCATCAAGTCGATGGGCATCAAGATGGTGCTCTCAGGCGAAGGTGCCGACGAGGTGTTCGGCGGCTACCTGTACTTCCACAAGGCTCCCGATGCAAAGGAGTTTCATGAGGAGACGGTGCGCAAACTCTCAAAACTGCACCAGTACGACTGCCTGCGCGCCAACAAGTCACTCAGCGCATGGGGCGTAGAGGGACGCGTGCCGTTCCTTGACAAGGAGTTCCTCGACGTGGCAATGTCCCTGAACCCTGAATACAAGATGTGTCCGGGCACCGTAATGGAGAAGAAACTGGTGCGCGAGGCCTTCGCCTCGATGCTGCCCGACAGCGTGGCATGGCGCCAGAAGGAACAGTTCTCCGACGGCGTAGGCTACTCATGGATAGACACCCTGAAGGAGATAACCTCGCAGGCCGTCACCGACGAACAGATGGCTCACGCCGCCGAGCGCTTCCCCATCAACACCCCGATGTGCAAGGAGGAATACTACTACCGCTCAATCTTCGAGGAGCACTTCCCAAGCGACAGCGCAGCGCGTGCCGTACCTCACGAGGCCAGCGTGGCATGCTCTACGGCCAAGGCGCTTGAATGGGACGAGGCATGGAAGAACATGAACGAACCGTCCGGCCGCGCCGTGGCAGACGTACATGAAAACGCATAACAAGATTTTCCTTAACACTTTTCCATAATACAAATAATACAACTGATTAAGTCAAATTACGCAGATTACACCGATTGAGACAATTAGTGTTAATCTGCGTAATTTCTTTTTATATTAGTTTAATCTGCATAATTTCGTTTTATAATGCCCTGCAAAAGCATTCATATTACATCGTAATAGCTATCATATCACCTATTCCCCATAAATCTCCTTCAGCTTTATGCCGAGAGCCTTGCCGCGCAGGTTTACCGCCACTATCTTTCCATCACCGTCACATAGCAGGTTGAACGGGATGCTGTGTACGTCATAGACCGTTGCCGCAACAGAGTTCCAGCCGTCATAGTCACAGAAATTCTGCCATGGCAAATTATACTTGCCGATGGCGGCAATGCACTTACCCTTGTCACTGTCCAGGGAGATGCCAACGACATCAAAACCTTTGGCATGGTATAGTTCATAGTTTTTCTTGATGTTTGGAATCTCTGACAAGCAGGGCTTGCACCATGAGGCCCAGAAATCAATGAACACATAATTCTTCTGTCCTACAAACTCTGAAATGCGGTGCTTGACGCCGCGCATATCAGGTATCTTGAAGTCTTTAAACTGTGTGCCTATCAGCTTCTGTACCTTTTCAAGAGACTCCAGGTGCTTGTTGATATATACCTTCAGAGGATGCTTGGTATAGTAGGCGCCACTGTTCATTAGTTCCTTCAACTTAGGATAATCCAACAAATCACTGTTGTTCAGTATTAGGAAGTCCGGCACGCAGTTATCCTTGTTTGCTTCAATTTTCTCAAGCATATAAGCACGCGCTTCCGCATATTGTTCCTTCTTATAGAGTTGACCTATCTGATAACTCACGGAATAGAGTTCCTCGTTAAGGGGCGTTCCCGTTGCCATGTTCTTGGTCATGTCAAGCATGATTTCCGGACCATCGGTGATAACGTAATTTTTCTTCTTGCCAGCCTTGTCCACGAGCACAAGATAAGTGTCAGCCTCCTCGCTGCCGCTATAGGTGAAGTTGCCTTCCTTTACAGCCGCCGTGCCCACCACTTTGCCAGTGGCATAGTTAGCTATCGTAATTTCCTGTGATTTGGTAGTAGTCTTGCCTGTAATCGTGAATTTTACCTTATTACCAGCCTGTGCCGTCAACGCCAGCACCGACATCAACGAGAATAAAAATAATTTCTTCATTTCTTCTTTACTAAAAGTTATATACCTATTTATATTGTTTATCGCGGCAAAGTTACAAAGTTTTTTTCATATACACAAGTTTGTATTCCACAAATCAATGTATCACGAAAACTGACGTTATTGTGACAATGCGTGAAAATATGACTCCACGGCGCATAGCGGTATGTTCTCCATCCACCCCTGGTCAATATAGGGCTTCATAGACACGCGCAAACCTTTCAGGTGCTTCGCGGCATGGTCAACGTTGATGAATTGTGATAGCGACTTGCTTTTCACGTTCTCCTCTGCCTTCACCTCTATAGGGACTATGCGGTCATCATGCTGGTAGAGGAAGTCAATCTCCATGGTAGAATTCTCTTTTGAGAAATAATATATGGATGTATCAGGTATGCTTTTCAATTGTTGCAGCACATAGTTCTCGGTGAATGCTCCTTTGAACTCCACAAATGCGTTAGAGTCTAAAAGCATGGAATTAGGACTTGCCTCTGACATACACGCCAGCAGTCCGCAGTCGAGCATATACAGTTTGAAAGCACTGTTGTCGGCATAGAACTTCAATGGCATGGCAGGCTCCTTTGTACGTTCTATCTTATATATCAGTCCGGCGTCAACAAGCCATTGTATAGCCGTCTCAAACTCTGCCGCACGCGCTCCCTTCTTTATCGCTCCGAATATGAACTTCTTGTTCTCCTTTGCCAGCTGCGCAGGAATGCTCTCCCATACCTGATGTATGCGGCTCACCTGCGGCTTGGTATGCTTCGCTATGTCGCGCTCGTAAGCATCAAGAATCTCCCGCTGTATCTTCCTTACCTGTTTCACATCATGCGTGTCAAGGTATTTCTTCACGGCTTCAGGCATACCGCCTGTAAAATAGTATTCGCGAAGATACTCCGTCAGCACCTCGCTCATGGCGTTCATACCTTCCCAATCGAGACTTCTCACCATCTCCGTCAGCTGTGGTCGCCCGCACGCCATCAGATATTCGGTGAAGGTCATAGGATACATACGCAGTGTGGTTATCTTTCCCACGGGGTATGACTCATCCTCCCTGAGCGATATACCGAGCAGAGAACCAGCTACGGCAACGTGCAGTGTGCGCATATCCTCACAAAAGTATTTCAATGATGCAATACCGTTGTGCGCCTCCTGTATCTCATCAAAGAAGAGCAGAGTCTCACCTGCCACGATGTTTGTCTCGTAGTAACGCTCTATCTCCTTTATTATCCGCTCTGTTGAGAGGTCTCTGAACAGATTCTCCGCAAAAGCGTTTGCATGGCAGTTTACGTACACCATGTTTTTGAACTCCCTGCCGCCAAACTCCCTCAGCAGATAGGTCTTTCCCACCTGCCTTGCACCCAGAACCACCAAGGGCTTATGCTCCGGGTCGTTTTTCCATTCCAAAAGTTCCTTATATGCAGTTCTCTCCATATTCCTTTGAAAATTAGTTCTTTCCGTTGCAAAATTACACTTTTCTTGGGGAATATACAAGAAAAATTACATTTTTCTTGGGGAATAAAATGTTAAAATCACACTTTTCTTGGGGAATAATTCAAAAAAACTACACTTTTATGGGGGAATGAGGATTCAATCCTTCCGCTCACCTTCAACCCTTCAATCCTTCAATTTTTCAATTCTTCAATCCTTCAACCCTTCAATTTTTTAATTTTTCTTTTGTGTGCGCACACATCATTTTTCTAAGAAAAAAGTCAGTGAAAAATTTGCATAGAAGAAATTAAATATGTAAATTTGCAACATCCCTCACGCCGAATGTGTCTGCTTGGGCAACACAGGGAAAGGCTCGTCCGATGTGACGGACTTATGCTGCAATAAAGGGATTACATATATGGAAAAGGCGTTTATCACGCGCTCTGTCTCTCAGACATCTTGAAAGTGTAGGAAACTTATCAAAATTGAAATCCGAGGACATGGCAACGATAGATGCCCATGGGTATGATGTTACCATCCCCCAAGAAACTGTCTGCTGCTCCCCTCCGAAAGAGGGGGAGATATTGGCGGTATGGTTTTCCCTCATTGGGAGGAAGCAGGGGGAGGTTTATTCATATCGGCGTGGGGGTCTTAGGTTGCTCGTTCTGATTTCAATGGGCAATTCCTACGGCCTCAAGGTGTGGAGCGAGTAACTGATACAGGCTCCGCGCTTTTTTTGTATCTGTAAGTTTCTAAATCCTTATTACTAAACCTGCCTGATTCTGGAGTCTGTAGGCATAAAACTAATAGTTATGAATAAACAGTTTTTTATTATTGTTGCCCTATTTCTAATGTGTGTAGGTGCAACTGCCCGTGATTACAGAACAAGTGGATACATGGGGTTCGTTGAAGAAACTACTGTTACTGATTTTGGCAAAAACACATTTGGAGGTGTCAACACTACTCATGGTTATCAGATTAATCCGAATCTCTTTGTTGGCGCTGGTGCAGGCATTATTGTCAACTATGACAAAACAGATGTAATAGGAGTGCCTATCTATGGTGACGTACGCTACACCATGCTGAAAAGCAAAGTCACGCCATTTGCGGAGGCCAAGTGCGGTTACTCCGTTGCGGATGTTGAAGGATTCTATGTGTCGCCAGCATTAGGTGTTGACATAGGTTTTACAGAGAAATTCGGCTTGTATGTATGTCTTGCATACGAACACTATAGCATTGGGAAAACCTCATACTCTTATTATGGCTCTTATTATGGTTATTCCTCTTACAAGACGAAGGACTTAAACACAATGGCATTAAGAGTTGGTATTCATTTTTAAAATCAAAAGACTATGAAAAAGATAATAAGTTTATTTGCCTTGGCGTTTCTTTTTGTCATTCATTCTCAGGCAGGACGTTTGGAACTAACAGGGGGGAGCATAGATTGCATCAAAGGACAAGAATACATTTCTGTCTCGCTTGATTACTCAAACACTGTGTACAATGGAAAAACACCTATCCCATTTTATGAATACTTGAAATCACAAAGACGGTTACCTAACTGGGAATACAAGTCTCTTGAGTATTTCTGTGAATGGTTTAATGACGAAACCGAAAAGACGACAGTATGTGTAAAATGTGAAGATGTCGAGTATGAGATAGTTGTCGTTGTTAATGAATTCAATACAAATGGTAGAATCAACGCAACTGTTATTGTAAAGAAACTGAGTACAGATGAGACGATGGCAACATTCTCATTGAAAGGAGGAGATGGTGATGCAAAAGATATGGTGCCACTACGTGATCCAATGAAGGATGCAGGTGAATGTATTGGTAAATTCTTCAACAAAAACTTGTAATTAAACAGTATGAAACATTTTATATGTACAATTCTTGTCGTTTTATTCTGTTCATTGGTATCAGCGGCAAGTCTTAATGTAGTATCTGGCGATATTGCAGTGCTCAAAGAAGATGCCATATGTACCTTTGAATTGGACCTTACAAATGCAATGTTTGAGCGTAAGAAAGATTTCAAAGAATGGTGTGGTTTAGAGTACGAAGAACGTGTGTTGCTTATGGAAACCGCTTTCCCTGAGTCTTTCAATGCTAAGACCAAGGGTTTGAAAATATCATCTGATGGTTCTTCTGCCAAATATAAGATGATATTGCATATTTCTAACTTTGTACGCAAGGCAGGAGCTTTCTATGGAGCAAGCGCATGGATGAGAATAGATGGTACATTGACCGTAATAGAGACTTCAACAGGTAATGAGGTTCTGAAAATAGATATTAATCATTTTTACGGGGAACAAGATTTCGTAGAAACTGACCGCTTCCCTAAAGCGGTATCAGAACTTGCAAAGAAATTACACAAATTGAAGAAAAAGTAACTTTAAGTATCAGGACAAGGGGGGGGCAGAAGTTATTTTGGTGCCCCCTTGCCTTGTAACACATTAATACATAAAGAATATGAAGAAAGTTAAGTTCTTAGCCTGCCTATTGTTCGGCATGGCATTGGTAATAAGTTGTTCAAGTGATGATGATAATTCTGGCGGTTCCAGTGGCGGTGGTGCCATCAATAATGGAACAGTTAATGAACATCAGTATGTAGATCTCGGATTAAGTGTAAGATGGGCTACAAGTGACTGGGGAGCATCCCAATCGGGACCGGGAATGTATAACCATGGGGTAGAATATTCATATAAATTAGAAAATATAAATTATGATGTTGTAACAGCAGAATGGGGAAGTCCGTGGCGTAGACCTACAGTAGAAGAGTTTCAAGAACTTGTTGAAAAGTGTACATGGTCTATTGACATGACACTTGGTGGTAACGGTTGCGCAATAATTACCGGGCCCAATGGTAATAAGATGAACATGCCTGTAGAAAGTAGTTATATTTCAAGTTCATATACTACTGGTTTAGGTTTTTATACATACAAATTGGAAATTAATGCATATAAAAAGGGAGATAATAGATTGCAGAATAGATTGCAGAATTTTGATGAACTTAAAGAGGAGATAAAGATAAAAGCACAGCCTTCTGGATATTTATTGTATAACAAAGACACATTAATAGAAGGTCCCGATGGCAAGTTATACACTCTTAAAGAATTTGAATGGTGGGAACATAATGTAGTATTATATTTCCTATCTAAAGATGAACTGTATATTTATGAAATAAGAACAGTTCATAATAATGTTACAGGGAAGTATATCAGGCCTGTTGCACCATATTGATAGAATCCTGTATTATTCACCATCATAAATGCTATCGTAAACATATTTCATGGGACAGATAGTATTAGACTCTATGACTTTATGTGACGCAGATTGCGTCACATAAAGTGAACAATGTAAAAAATTGAAGTAAAAATATGTTATACCATTATACTACATTAGAGACCTTTATTAAAATTCTTGAAGGAATAAAGATGTGCGATAACGAATATGTTTTGAAATTTCGTGCATCTCGCGTAGATCAGGTTAATGACCCTACGGAAATGACTCCTGATATCAAAACATTGAAGGATCTTCTCCATAACAAATCAGAAATAAAAGATATAGATAAATACTTAGCATATATAGACACAATTAATGAAAGTGATTTCCATGATATATTAAACAAAGAAAAACAAGATCACATGCCGTATGTGATATGCTTTTCTGAAAAACGAGATTATTTGCCTATGTGGTCTTTGTATGGAGACAAACATCATGGTATATGTATGTGTTTTGATAATGACTTCATACAGGAAACTCAAATGTACTATTATGAACAACATAATAATAAGATGATTCTAACAGGGGGTAAAGTATCATACAAAAGACATTGGGAATCAAAAGTCATACATGGGATTATAGAAACTGTACTTATGTCAGACAGTAAGGATAGTGGTGACGAATTAGCATTGCTCTATTTAGCAGCATTCCCCTTTATCAAAAATGCAAATTATAGCTGTGAAAATGAACATCGAATTTGCCTGTATAATTTCAAGAAGTACTCCACACCAGAAATAAATAGAATGGTAAAATATGATAAAGAGAAACCATATATTGAAGTGAATATTCCTTTGTCAGCATTAAAAGGCGTTATATTAGGAACAATGGTACCATTCGATTTTTTCAAGAAGTCTATCGAAACTTATCTACGTGAAAAGTTTAATGTCAAATTAAAAATATCAAAGTCAAAAATCCCATATGGCCATGAATAGAATTCTTATTACTTTATTATCTCTACTGACTTTTATGTCTATGGAAGCATCTACGATGATTGCCGACTGGAGAAACTATGGTGGAGTAAAAAAGACATATACAGAAACGAAGTCCTTTACCGCAAAACAAGGTGACATACTTCAGTGCCAGTGTTCTGGTTCATTGAGGTCAGGTGCTTATTTGAAGTTGTATTTAACAGTCAACGGAGTCAAAAAGGCATTGGTCAGTTATGACTATAATTCTAATCTTTCGGATAGAAGTTTTAAGATTCTAAATTTCCAACTCACTGAAGATAATAATTACACATTAACTTATGAATATCGTCATGTTGGTGGTGGCACAGCTTATGGTGCTCATGCAAGAGTTTATTTGACATCAACGAGCGATAATGATTACAATACTCCTTTGTCAAATGGAGATGAGTTTCATTTGGATGGGTTTCACTATAAAAACAATAATAATGTATTGTCCGTATGTCAGTGTTCTTACTATCAGTATGATGGTGACATAGTTATACCAACATCGATTACATATCGTGGCGGGAGCTATGTTGTAAAGGGAATTGAAAATGAAGCTTTCTACAAATGTACAGGTATCAGTACAGTATATTTAAATGATTCTATATCAACTATGGGTAGTAGCGTTTTTGAAAGATGTACTTCATTAAATGAGGTAAATCTGTCCACAAATCTTACATCCATAGGTGATCGTCTTTTCTTTCAATGCAATAACCTAACATCTGTAGTCATACCTTCTAATATTACAAACATAGGTACTCAAGCATTCTATGGGTGTAATAATCTTTTATCAGTAACATCTTATGCACAAACCTCTCCTACTGTAGTAAGTGATGCTTTTTATGTTTACGGAGATCTATATGTTCCCAAGGGAACAAAGGAAGCATACAAAGCAGCAGATGTATGGAAGAATTTTAACATCATTGAAATGGAAGATGAAACCACATACCAAAAAGGCGACGTAAACCATGATGGTTCTGTTACAATGGCTGATGCTAATCTGGTGGTGAATTACTTCCTTTCCAACGATAAGACTACATTCGTAGACTTTGATATAGTAGCAGCAGACGTGAATGAGGATGGTGATATAAGCATGGCTGACGCAAATGCTATCGTAAACATGTTTCTTGGGACAGGACAATAGTATTCCTGTTATTTTAAGATGAGTAAGCCACAGTAGCGTTAAACTCATACACGCTGATGAAAGATAAATCGAGGCATGCCGCATGACATGCCTCGATTTTGTCTTTATACCATTTTCCTTGTGCCGTTGCACTGCGGATAGGCGGAGCAGCTCCAGAACTCCTTGCCGGAGTTGATGCCTTTGCGCGCCATTCTTTTTATCATGGGTTTGCCGCACTGCGGACATTGTGGGGCGTCATTCTGTCTGCTCTTGTCTGCTCGGTATGCCAGGCGCTCCTGTGTCAGTGCCTCGGTGAAGCCTCCTTCCTCGCGGAACGTTGCGAGCAGACGTTCTATCTGTTTGTTGAGCATAAGGGTGAGGCGGTTGCATAATACGAGGATGCAGTTTGCTACTATGATGCTGTCGTCTGACTGCAGCCAGGCATCAAACAAGTGTTTCTGCCTCAAGATATGAATGCTGCTCTGGTGTTGTACGTCATCCTGATACAATGGTTTTTCAAGTCGCACGGCGGATACCTGTATGTATTCCTGTGAATGAACCGACCATGGCACTTGTTCTTGTCGCATGAGCCAGTTGAGGAAATCGTTTGACAGTTCGGAGAGCGTGGCTCTGGCAACGTCGGTAAGTCGCATCTCTGTCTCCTTTGAGGTGGAGTGTCTTGAGTTGCCCTCTGCGATGTTTGCCGGAGCAGAGCGTGCTGCCTGCGTCATCTGGTCATACTGACGGCCGCATGGATCATTGCTTCGGTTGAGGAACTTGTGGCAGAAGTCCTGCGTGGCAAGTTGGATGACGTTGGCGAGAACCCATGTGTCAAGCCAGTAATAGCCGAAGCGCTTTATTTCCATTGTTTTTTCATTTTTTAGGGGTTATTTCAATATTTCGTTATAACGATATATCGATATGACGATATATCGATATATCGAGGGGTCGTTATTTCGGGATTTCGATATAACGGTATTACGAGGTTTTAAGGCGTTATAACGAAATAACGATATAACGTTATTACGAGGGGTTTTCGTTATGACGTTATATCGTTATTACGTTATTGCGAGAGAGAATTCTTTATTCTGCTGCTGCTCCTTCTGCGAGGCGGTTCTCAATCTTGCGGCCCATGGTGAGGTAAGCTACCGGAGCTGCGATGAAGATTGATGACAGTGTACCGAATACCACGCCCAGAATCATTGCGAATGAGAATGAGCGGATAGAGTCACCGCCGAGGAAGAAGATACAGAGCAACACGATCAATGTTGATACAGAGGTGTTGACAGTACGTGCCAAGGTCTGGTTGATTGATGTGTTGAATGCTGTCTGTATATCCCACTTCTGGTGTATCTTGAGGTTCTCACGGATACGGTCGAAGACAACCACCTTATCGTTGATAGAGTAACCTATCACGGTCAGGATGGCACCGATGAAGGTCTGGTCTATCTCGAGTGAGAATGGCATCCAGCCCCAGCAGAGTGAGTAGATGCCGAGCACTACGATGGTATCTACTGCCAGTGCGCAGGTAGAACCTACTGAGAAGGCTACGTTGCGGAAACGTACCATAATATATATAAAGATAGCTACGAGTGCGAGCAGCACGCTGATGATAGCGCCGTAGGTGATGTCCTTAGCCACTGAAGGACCTACCTTCTGTGAGCTGATAATTGAGCCACCCTCACGAACGTCTGGGTTCTTGAATGCGTTGACATCCTTCTGGTTTACCACGCCCTCCTTCTTCAGTGCGTTGTAGAGGATTGTCTCTGCCTCGTCGTCGACGTTAGGATCGTTAGACTCTATCTTGTAGTTGGTAGAGATACGCACGGTCTTGTTGTCGGTACCCAGTGCGATAACTGAGGTGTTGAAGCCCTCGAATGCCTTAGCCACTGTACCGCGCACCTCCTCAGGCTGAACGGCCTTGTCGAATGCTACAACGTAGTTACGTCCACCAGTGAAGTCGATAGACTGTGACAGTCCGCGAACCACGAAGCTTGCTACGAATACTACGATAGCCACGGCTACGAGTACGAATGTCTTCTTATAGAGTGACATGAACTTCACGTCGGTGTTCTGCAAGAGGTTCTTTGACAGACCTGTGGTGAAGGTCTCGTTCAGCCACTTGTCCTTAGCGAAGCGGTTCTCGTAAACCAGACGTGTGAGGAACACTGCTGTGAAGAATGAGCAGATGATACCGATGATCCATGTTGTGGCGAAGCCGCGGATAGGACCTGTACCGAATATATAGAGGATTACACCTGTGATGATAGATGTGAGGTTAGAGTCGAAGATAGCTGAGAATGCGTTCTCATAACCCTTCTGCAGAGCCTGCTTGATACCGAGACCGCCCTTCATCTCCTCCTTGATACGCTCGTAGATAAGCACGTTGGCATCCACCGCCGTACCGAGTGAGAGCACCATACCTGCGATACCTGACATTGTCAAGGCTGCCTGGAACGAGGTGAGGATACCGAGAGTGAAGAAGAGGTTGACGATAAGTGCGCAGTTGGCCATCATACCCGGCTTGAAGTTATACATGCAAACCATGTAAATCATCAGCAGCACGAAGGCGATGATCATTGACACGATACCCTGCTGGATAGACTGTGCACCAAGTGTAGGACCTACAACCTCCTCCTGTACGATACGTGCAGGTGCTGGCATACGACCAGACTTAAGAGTGTTGGCAAGGTCTTTTGTATCTTCGATGGTGAAGTTACCTGAAATCTGTGAGTTACCACCAGTGATCTCACCGTTTACACGTGGAGCAGAGTAAACTACGCCGTCGAGTACGATAGCGATAGCCTTGCCTACGTTCTGCTTGGTGAGCTGTGCCCACAGGCGAGAACCCTCGTTGTTCATTGACATTGACACGCATGGACGACCGAAGTTGTCGAACTCATCCTTTGCGTCGGTGATAACGTCACCCTCCAATGGAGCGCGACCGCTTGTAGAGGTAACCTTCAGGGCATGGAGCTCAAAGATGTTCTTTGTGCCCTCAACAGGCTTTGCAGACCAGAGGAGCTTCACGTCAGAAGGAACAACCTTCTTTGCTTCCTCACCGTAGATGAGCTTGTTGATCTCAGCAGTGTCACGCTCGTGAGCATAGCCAACGGTAGAGAGAGCCTGTCCCTGAACTGGCTGGAAGATGGCGAACAGTGGGTTCTGCTTCTTTGCCTTTGCAAGCTCAGCGTCGCTGCTCTTGGCAGCCTTGTCGGCAGCCTTAGCACCAGCGTCATCGTTCTTCTTCAGCACGAACTTGCTTGAAGCCTCCTTCTTGGCAGTGTCGGCAGCCTGTGCAATTTCCTTTGCAGGCTCAGCCTTGGCGGTGTCCACCTTTGCGGTGTCAGCCTTGCCAGAAGCGATGTTAGCCAGACGGGTGTTGAGCTGTGAGAGGTAAGGCATAACCTCGTTGGCGTTGTATGTCTCCCAGAACTCAAGGTTTGCAGAACCCTGGAGCAGCTTACGTACGCGCTCAGGCTCCTTCACGCCAGGCATCTCGACCATGAGGCGGCCTTCCTGACCCTCGAGCTTCTGTATGTTAGGCTGAACGACACCGAACTTATCGATACGGTTGCGCACCACGTTGTAAGAGTTGTCGATAGCGCTCTGCACCTCAGCACGTAGTGCTGTCTCCACCTCAGCGTCGGTGCTCTGTGTTGACACCTTGCCCTTCAGCTGCTGAGTGGCGAAGATCTCAGCCAGGCGGTGACCTGGAGCATTCTTCTTGTAGGCGTTGATGAAGAGAGTGATGAAGTCCTTCTGACTTGTCTCCTCCTCCTTCTTAGCCTCAGCCATAGACTTGACGTAAGCAGCGTCAGTCTTGTGGTCGGCGAGCACGTCGATAACGTCAGGCACGCTGATTTCGAGGATAACGTTCATACCGCCCTTCAGGTCAAGGCCCAGACCAATCTGAGTCTCAAGACACTGCTGGTAAGAATAGACGCCGAGATACTTCACGGAGTCCTTGTAATTCTGAGCGGCGATAGGGTCGCTCATCTTTGCCGCCTGCTTGTCATAGTAGCTTGTAGCTGCAGAGAACGACAAGTAGAAGATACTTGCCAGTGTCAGCAGCACGGCGGTTACAATAACAATTCCTTTGTTTTGCATTTTGTTTTTAGTAATTTTATTTTGTTTTTTATTGTTTTTGTCACATTACACATGCGTGCGCACGTAAAGAATAAAGTGCGCATAACGGCACTATAGCGTGCAAAGTTAATAAAAAACATTGAATTACGGAAATTTTCAGCTCATATTCTTACATTCTTTAATTTTTAATCCCCTATTTTTCAATTTTTAACTCTATAAACAACGTAAGACAGCCGAAAATACGTTCATGAGGCATAAATATCCGCAAAAATATGATTTGCTGGTATCAGCATACAAAAAAAGCGCCCTGTGAGGATAAACATCACAGGGCGCCTCGCTATTTAAAGTGGGTCAAATTTCTAAAAAAGAGTGCTCTCTTTTTTATGCGCGGTGCATCAGTGAAGAGCAACCACACACGGTAGAAATAGCTACCATAGAGCACATAATCAACATTGCTACATTTGTAAACATAATCTTTTTCCTTTCTCAGCTTTAAAGAGGTACGTTAACCTCTTGTTAAACATAATGTTATCCTAATACTTATATCCTCACGGATATGTTGTTTTTTTGTTTTCTGATGCAAAGTTACAAAAAACTGTGTGCGCACACAATTTTTTTAACAGTTATTTTTCAAAACGTTGCGTTTCTTTGATTGAGGTCAAAGAAAGCCTTTTTTTATGACATTTGTTCAGAGTGGTTTTCTGAATGGCATAAAAAGCGTTTTGAGGGCTATGCTGAGAATGTAGATGAGGCATATATGGCAGAGGCTACGTGGTACACCCTCAGATGGCGGTAATGGCCGTGCTGGGGGAGAAAGTGGCGGTGGTTAGACATTACTGTCTTTTATGAAAAAAGCACGCACTTATTGCGGTGCGTGCTTTTTTTGATTATTATTATCGGAGGTTTTTCTGAGTAATCGGAGTAATCAGAATAATCAGAGTATTCCGAGTATTCCGAATATTCCGAGAAACCAGAGTTATCGGAGTACTCCGAGAATTCAGAATACTCCGACCTCCCTTAGATCATTAAAATTTAGAGCTTTGGACCAGCTGCAACGAGAGCCTTTGCTATGTACCAAAGGCAAGTTGCTTTCGTCCCAAAATTATTACAATTTTGGTCCAGCAGCGACGAGAGCCTTACCAGCCTCGTTTGTGGTGTACTTGTCAAAGTTCTTGATGAAGCGTGCTGCCAGGTCCTTAGCCTTTGTCTCCCACTCAGAAGCGTCAGCGTATGTGTCGCGTGGGTCGAGGATGGCTGGGTTAACGTTTGGCAGAGCTGTTGGAACCTCGAAGTCGAAGAATGGGATCTTCTTGGTCTCAGCCTTGAGGATAGAACCGTCGAGGATAGCGTCGATGATACCACGTGTGTCAGGTATAGAGATACGCTTGCCTGTACCGTTCCAACCAGTGTTAACGAGGTATGCCTTAGCACCGCTCTTCTGCATCTTCTTAACGAGTTCCTCAGCGTACTTTGTTGGGTGCAGCTCGAGGAATGCCTGACCGAAGCAAGCAGAGAATGTTGGTGTTGGCTCTGTGATACCGCGCTCTGTACCTGCCAGCTTAGCTGTGAAGCCAGAGAGGAAGTAGTACTGAGTCTGCTCTGGTGTCAGGATAGATACTGGAGGCAGTACACCGAATGCGTCAGCAGAAAGGAAGATGACGTTCTGTGCAGCAGGACCTGCAGACTTGCCGTTTACCTTCTTAACGACGTTCTTGATGTGGTCGATTGGGTAAGACACACGTGTGTTCTCAGTTGTTGACTTGTCAGCGAAGTCGATCTTGCCGTCCTTGGCAACGGTAACGTTCTCGAGAAGAGCGTTACGCTTGATAGCGCCGTAGATGTCAGGCTCGTTCTCCTTAGAGAGGTTGATAACCTTAGCGTAGCAACCACCCTCGAGGTTGAACACGCCCTCGTCGTCCCATCCATGCTCGTCGTCACCGATGAGGAGACGCTTAGGATCGGTAGAAAGGGTTGTCTTACCTGTACCAGAGAGACCGAAGAAGATAGCTGTGTTCTTACCTTCCATGTCGGTGTTAGCAGAGCAGTGCATAGAAGCGATGCCCTGGAGTGGGAGGAAGTAGTTCTGCATAGAGAACATACCCTTCTTCATCTCACCGCCGTACCATGTGTTGATGATAACCTGCTCGCGGCTTGTTGTATTGAAGGCAACACATGTCTCAGAGTTCAGACCGAGCTCCTTGTAGTTCTCAACCTTTGCCTTAGAAGCGTTGTAGATAACGAAGTTAGGCTGGAAGTTCTTCAGCTCTTCCTCAGTAGGCTGGATGAACATGTTAGTAACGAAGTGTGCCTGCCATGCTACCTCAACGATGAAGCGCACTGCAAGACGTGTAGCCTCGTTAGCACCGCAGAAAGCGTCAACTACGTAGAGCTGCTTGTTGCAGAGCTCCTTGATGGCGATATCCTTTACCTTGCCCCATACCTCTTCTGACATAGGGTGGTTATCGTTCTTGTAACCTTCAGTTGTCCACCATACCTTGTCGTGGCTCTGTGCATCGTCAACGATGTACTTGTCCTTAGGTGAACGACCTGTGAAGATGCCAGTCATTACGTTGACTGCATCGAGTTCTGTCTCCTGACCAACCTCGAAACCTTCGAGACCTGCCTTTGTCTCCTCTTCAAACAACTTCTCGTAAGAAGGGTTGTGTGCAATCACTGTAGAACCAGTGATGCCGTACTGTGTAAGATCTAATGTTGCCATTGATTTTTTTGTGTTATATATGTGAAATTAAAAATTCGCTATTTGGATGCAAAGTTACTTAATTTTCCTGACACCTGCAAAGTTTTTCACCTTATTTATGCTATTTTGCAATAATAAACACTTCATTGCTTGCTTTTTGTAAACTTGGGTTGTCATTTTAGCCCTGTGTGGATAAGTGTGTGGAAAACCCGTTGACAACTATGTGGAAAATATTTCACAAACCAGGTTTTATCCACCGTCATATTATCCTGCCACAGGCATCCGTTTGCGGACTGTGGACAAACCACTGCTTTTTACAGCGTTTTCCATGTGTTTTTCAACACAAAAAAGTATGTTCTAATAGCTATCATATTACACTGTAAAAGCTATCACATTACATTCTGATTTGCATCATATTACACTGTAAAACGATAGCTATTACAACACTCCCTTTTTATATGTTATCCACATATCCACACTCTTTTATTATTATTCTTTATCTTTTATTTTTTCTTAAATATAGAATCAAATAGAAAAATAAGAGTGAAAAAGTTGCATAGAAAAAAAAATTTCATTAATTTTGTCGTCGAATATGCTTTTGTGCGCGTTCTTATTATATTATGAACTTAATTTCAGCATAATATTATGAACTTCATTACAGCATAGAAAAAAGCATATTTAATATATTGAAGAAAACACAAACGATATGCAAGTATAACATACTTTTTTAGCAAATAAAGTGCAGTTTTTTATTTACTAAGTAAATCTAATTTTTAATCAATAATCATTAACTAACTCAAAAATGCTTATGAAAAAATTTTTACTCAAAGCAATCGCCATCGTGGCGGCAATGGGGTTCTGCAGTACTAATGCCATGGCTGCAGATCCAGACCTTGCGAATGACTACACTCTGGTGAAGTCTATTACTTTTAAAGGTGATACCACTATAGCATTAGGCGCTAGTGCAATAGCATATACCGCCTATGAAACGGGTAACGCAAAGCAGCAGCAACTCTTTGACTGTACTGCACCTGAAAGTGCGTCTGGCTGGATAGCATTCCAGGGTACAGGAACAAAAGGTTGGCTTAACAGATCAGGATATGGTTTGTGGAGTTACAATGGTACACGTTCTGCAGCTGTGTATGAGCCTACACTTACAACAGGCTATCTGGTAATCTTCACTTGTACGCAAGATCCTTCAAATGTAATCACCCTTACCAATGCAAGCGGTGACCCTGATGGTACATTCAGCTATGTAAAGAGTGAAGATAGTAAAAGCTATATATGCACCATCAATGCTAAGGAAAATGCCTATGTAGGTTTCTGTGGCGTAAAGTCAGTTGGCTATATCACCAACATTTCTGTGTATAAGCCAAACAAGACTGTTGTAGAAGCTAAATACAAGGTTGCCTATGTAGATGGTGATAATAATGTACTGAAGGACACAGTAGAATATAATGGCATAGCTGGTAACAAGGTATCATTGAGCGATGCTGACAAGGCTAACATCTCATATGAAGGCTATACCTACCTGTATTCTTCTGACAACAGTGCTGATGTAACTATCGCTGAGGATGGTTCTTCTGTAGCAACGGTTACTTTCCGTAAGGCCGCTAACTTTACCTATACCGTTAAAGAGGTGTATGGCGATGTGGTATTAAGAGAGACAACAGGCACAAGTTATGAGACTGCTTCCGTTACAGTTCCTTATCGCAAGTATAATACATATGAAGGCAAGCTCTATACCAAGGGTGCTACAGATAAGGAATATAACCACAAGTTCAAATTGACCGCTGACAATCAGGTTGAGACATTGTCATACGATGAAGTAGCTGGTGTAGAGAATGTAGTATTCCTTACTGAGGGTGAGGATATTGAAGGCATGACAGCATGTACTACTGCAAATACTGCTATCCGTAGCTCTAACTCATCTTCTGCATATGCAAGTGAGGATGTAAAAATTGCTAATCTTGACAACGGAACATATAAGATGCATGCAGTAATCTATGATTCAGCAAAGGAGCCTAACAGTAATTGGAAATTCTATCTTAATGATGCAACCCAGACTGAGGCAGGTAACTTTACTTGCACTAAAGTAAACTTAGAAGAGTTTGAATCAGAGTTTGCTGTTAAGAGCAGTACTGATCTGATGTTCTCTGCTGCAGGTTCTGCTTTGATGGGTATTGACATGCTTTATATTGTAAAGACCGGCGACTACAAATATTTCGACGTTGAGTCTACACTGCCTGACACTATCACTGTAAAGTATGGTGAGGATGAGTTCCCAAATCTCTGCAATGACTATGTATCAGTTGAGACCAATGCTATGTCTGTAAGTAAGAAATTAGGTCTTGCAAAAGTATTGGCAGGTATAGACAAGAAAGAGGTTGAATACAATATGCTTGGTAGCATGGATGAAGTTTTGGCATTCACAACACAGAGTGGTCCTGGCATTTACTATGCATTCGTGAATATAGAGGCTCAGTTCGATGAAAATACTGATAGTAGTTATGTATCTGACACTATAGTTATCAATGTTGTAGAAGGCAACTATCTTAAAATTGAAAGCTGGCTGCCTGATACCATCACATACACTAAGGGTGATCCTGACATGCCACAGCTCTCTGACTACTACATTTATGAGAGCAGCCAGAAGGATGAAAGCAAGTTCACTGCTACCATGGGTCTCGTAAAGGTTGAGCCAGGAACTCCGAAGGATGCTGTTGAGTACAATATCTATGACAGCGAGATGGCTGTTAAGATGGCATTCGTACAGGGCGGCGTAGGTACATACTATGCTTTCGGTAAGGTTACAGTAGAGTATGACGACCAGACCACTGAGACAGTTACAACTGACACTATCGTAATAGAAATTAAGGAGAAGGAAGTTGAGCCTATAGTATCAACACACACTTGGGACTTCACAAACTTCAGCGAGGCAACCATAGCTAACCTGAAGGCAGAGGCTGTTAAGGTTACTGTAACCGATGTAGAAGGAAAGGAAAATACTACTAAATGTGTAAATAACGATGCTACATGGTCTGACCATGAAAAGGCACCAGGTAAGGAGTGTGATACTTATGCTCTCTCTAAGGACAAGTGTTTCTGGTTCTTTGGTTCTGCAAATGCTGACGGACAGCTTGAGGCTAACGGCGAGGTAATAGAGGAACTCAAGGGTCTTACATTCAATAACTCAACATACAACGCTTCACGCGCTATTGCTCTCGCTGTGGACTACGGTTCTACTTCTCTCGGTACTTATGAAGGTGGTTCTTACCTCTGGATGGGTGGCAAGAACGGTTCGTTCACCATTAAGAACGTTGTTGTAGGCAGCGAGATAACCATTGGTGTAGAGAGCCACAAGCTTAACCCAGCAGACCCACGCGGTGTGAAACTCACGCTTGACGGTGTAGAGCTTAAGGATGGTAACGGCAATGCAGTAACACCTCCAACAACATACACTGAGCAGACATGGATAGTTTCTGCTGCTGAGGCTGTAGGTGCTAAGGCTGACAACTTCAACGCAACAGTATCAGTACCAGAGGTTGTTGACGTAGTTGTTACCAACACCAACGGTTGCCACATTTACTGGATTGATGCACTTGTAGATGATACTGCAACAGCTGTAGAGGCAGTGACCGAGGAGGTTAAGGCTGCAGCTCCTGCTAAGTTCATCAAGAACGGTAAGCTCATCATCGCTACTGGCGACAAGCAGTTCAACGCTGCCGGCGCACAGCTGAAGTAATTATGCAATGCACAATGCATAATGCACAATGCATAATGCACAATAAGCGTAAATAAAATTTCCCGGAAGGTTTTTAATTTCCTTCCGGGATTTTTTTTGTCCATTTCTTTGCTGGGAGAGAAAAAAATAGTAACTTTGTTTCCTGTAAAGAATTAAAAGATGAACATACTGCTTATAAGATTCTCTGCCCTTGGCGACGTTGCCATGCTGGCTCCCGTAGTGCGCGAATATGCACTGAAGCACCCCAGTGATACGCTGACGGTGCTCTCAAAGCCGTTTCATGCCCCTCTGTTCGACGATCTTGCTCCAAACGTATATTTCCTCGGCAAAGACCCTAAACGCGATTACAAGGGCATTCCAGGGCTTTACAGACTGTTTCGCGAACTGCACCTGATGAACTTCGACTTGGTCATCGACATGCACGACGTGTTAAGGACGAAGTTCCTGCGCAATCTCTTCCGTGTATATGGCTATGAGGTGCGCAAGATGGACAAGCACCGCTCACTGCGCCGCAAGATTACGGCACCAGAGGAGAAGAAGCAGTTGATGAGACTACCAACGGCGTTTGAGAACTATTGTGAAGCGCTTGGCGCTTCAAGTGAAGAGTTAAGAGTGAAGAGTGAAGAATCCCCTGCGGAATCTTCATTTAGTGAAGGTAACTCAAATTCTTCACTCTTCACTCTTCACTCTTCACTTAATAATTCTTCACTTTTCACTCTTCACTCTTCACTTCCGAGCGCAGCGAGGATTGGCCTCGCTCCCTTCGCCGCCCATCAGGGTAAGATATATCCTGTGGAGAGGATGGAGAAGGTGATAGAACTGCTTATAGAGAAAAGGCCAGAGTGCCGCATCATCCTTTTTGGTGGCGGAGGAAAAGAAAAAGAGCAGATGGAGAAATGGGCAGAAAAATACAGCAACGTAGAGTTGGCCTCTACGTTAAGTGAAGAGTTAAGAGTGAAGAGTGAAAAATTTAATTTACGGGGGGAGAAGGAAGATGTGAGTGAAGAATGCCAGTCAAAAGGTAATTCAAATTGGCTTTCCCCTTCGGGCCGCCGAGCTAAACCTTCTTCACTCTTCACTCTTCACTCTTCACTAACAGACTCTTCACTATATTATGAGCTTCAGCTTATGAAGGACTTGGACGTTATGCTATCCATGGATTCCGCCAACATGCACCTTGCATCGCTCATGGGTACCCGTGTGGTGAGCATATGGGGTGCTACGCATCCGTGGGCAGGTTTCCTTGGCTGGGGACAGAGCGAGGACGACTGTGTGCAACGCCATGACCTTAAATGCCGTCCTTGCAGCATCTACGGCAACAAGCCTTGCCTGCGCGGCGATATGGAGTGCATGAATATCAGTGAGGAGGAGATAGTGGAGAAAATATTGAAGTGAAAAACGAAAAGTGAAAAGTGAAAAGTGAAAAGTGAAAAGTGAAGAATTTAAATTACGGGATGTAAAAGGTAACTTAAATTCTTCACTCTTCACTTCCTTTATGCCTTGGCGTAAAGGACTGGATTTGTTTCAGGGTCGTTATACATCTTCATCTGGCGGTACACCTTCATGTATTTGCGGCCTGAAACGATGTCGTCGAGCAACTGGTCGATGGCCAGTGAGAGGTCGCGCTGCTGTTCCAGCAGTATGCTGAGCTTGCCGTGACAGAGGGCAATGTGCGTTGGGTCTGCATCAGTGCGCTGTGTCTGCTCCTCCATGTGCCATATCTTCAGGGCAAGGATAGAGAGGCGGTCGATGGCCCATGCCGGACTCTCAGTGTTGAGCATAGCATCCGGGAATGGCTTGATGCTCTTGTAGAGGTCGCGGAAATAAGTGTCGATGTCCTCCACTACGTCAGTGCGGTCCTGGTTCGACTTGTCGATGCGACGCTTCAGTGCCAGTGCCTCCACTGGGTCTATTTCCGGATCACGTATGATGTCCTCAAGATGCCACTGCACAGTGTCAATCCAGCATTTGTGGTAAAGCACTGCATCGATGCTGCCCTTGCGATAGGGATTCTCTATCGGTGTGTCGATGTTGTCGCTCTTGTGGTAGTCGGCTATGGCGCGACGGAAAATGTCGTTTGCCTTATCTGTGAACATTGTCATCTTTATGATAGTTTTAATTTAAGTGCAAAGTTAATGATTTTTTGCTAAATACTGAAATGAGTATATTTTTATTAAAAAAAATTTATTAAAACCTAACAATGTTTAACAAAGATTTTTTATTATTGAACCACTTGTGCACAAATGGATAGTAATTTTGCAGAAGAAATCAGAATCAGAATACTCGGAGTACTCCGATAATTCTGATTACTCTGATCACTCAGATTACTCCGAAAAATAATAATAATAAAACTCTTGAAACAATGAATGCTACTGACAAGGAACTGATGATGCGCAACGAACTGCGCGTAATTTCTGACATGAAGGAACTGCTTATGCACCGTGAGGACGAGGGACTGCTGTGGCATGGCACCAAGACCGACCTGGTGGAGATGGTACATATATTATATGAGAGTGAGGAACTGACCGACGACGACGGTCTGCCCGTGCCCTTCAAGCACCTTATGGCGCGCTGCTGCAGCGTGGTGCATGAGAGGGTGCCGAGGAATCCTGCCTCTTATCTGTCGCAGGCAAGGCAGTGCAAGGGCATGAAGCGTGCCCCGCTGCTGATGAGGTATAAGGGAAGGTTTTATTGACTACATAGTTGACTACATAGTATAATTTTTTTTTGGGATGAAAATGTAGTAATTTTGCACTCAGAAATCAGAGACGTTCACCAATCAAAAATGATTGACGCTAACTATTTCTTCGTGCGAAGAAGCACTCAGAAACGAGAGAGACATGAAATACATGAAATGAATAGAAGGTATGTCTGATACCTATGAAAAACACACAACCTTTTCAATAAATAATATTATGGAAAACACACAAAACAATAATACTGACATTCAGTTGAGCGAACATTTCCGCTTGTCAGAATTTACACGCAGTGCAACGGCCATACGATATGGCATTGACAACCAGCCTGAGATTGAAGACATAGAGGCGCTGCAGAGCCTCTGCGTCAATGTGCTGGAACCATTACGCAAGCGCTTTGGCGTGATACGCATAACAAGCGGATACCGTTCGCCTAAACTGAACAGTGTGATTGGTGGTTCACGTACGTCACAGCATATGCGTGGCGAGGCAGCCGACATTCACGTGGGGTCGCTCGAGGTGGCCAGGAAGATGTTTGCATACATTATGGCAAACATTGACTTTGACCAGTTGCTTCTCGAGATGAAGGGTGGCAGGGTGCATTGCTTGCATATCAGCTATACTACGGAACGCGTAAACAGAAGGATGGCGAGGAGTAGCTATCGACCCCACCCCTTAATCCCCTCCCGGGGGAGGGGGTAAATATGAAATAGACTATATTATATAATCCGGGATAAAATATATAGTCAGAAACAATTATCTCCCCCTCCCCCGGGAGGGGATTAAGGGGAGGGGTTTTTCTTTAACTTTTTAATATTATTATTTACTATGGCAGCAATTCAGTATGTAACTTATCAGGACAATCGTAAGAACGGCACTAACCTCTGGTATGGCCGTGCAGTGTATCCATCAACCATCGATCTCGATGCTATCGCAGAGCGTATTCAGCAGAACTGTTCTATGAAGAAGAGTGATGTAATGGCGGTGCTCACCGAACTTATCGAGACTATGCGCTATGAGCTTCAGAACTCTAACAAGGTGAAGCTTGACGGTTTCGGTACCTTCTATATTGGTCTGCGCTCTAAGGGTGCTATTGATGAGAAGGATTTCAACGCTAACGAGTATGTCAAGGGTTTCCGCGTGAAGTTCCTCGCTGAGGGCAAGAAGCAGAACGGCAAGATTACCCGTACCTTCACCGAGGGCATAAGAGTGGTGAAGGCTGGTTAAGAAAAAGACCTACGACCCCTCCCCTTCCCTCCCAAGGGAGGGGGACTGGCTTTCCAGACAATTATTATACCTTAATTACGAACTTAAAAAATTTTTTAGAGATGAAAGCTAACAAATGGAGCGTTATCATTAATGCTATTCTCACCGCAATAACAAGTATCGTCAGTGCGCTGAACTTTTAAGTGAAGAACGAAGAGTGAAGAGTGAAGAATTTGAGTTACTATTTGACTGCATCATTTAGCTAATCAATATGCAAGCGTAACTTAAATTCTTCACTCTTCACTCTTCGTTCTTCACTTTGTCTTTTTTACTTCACCACAATATTAATAATCTTCTTTGGCACCACGATGGTCTTGATGATCTGCTTGCCCTCGGTGTACTTGGCGGTGCGCTCGTCGGCAAGAGCCATCTTCTCTACGTCGTCCTTAGAGGCGTCGGCAGGCACCTGCATGGTGAAGCGTGTCTTACCGCAGAACTGTACCGGCATGGTAATCTCAGAGTCCTTCATCTTTGACTCATCCCATACAGGCCACTGGGCGTCGCATACGGTGCCTTCGTTGCCAAGCTGATGCCACAGCTCCTCGGCGATGAACGGTGCGAATGGTGCTATGAGCACTACAAGGTCCTTCAGTATGGCCTTAGAGTGGCACTTCTGCAGTTCGCTGACGGCAATCATGAAGGCAGAGATAGAGGTGTTGTAAGAGAACTGCTCTATGTCCTGCGTAACCTTCTTTATGAGCTTGTGCAGGCTCTTCTCCTGCTCTGCCGTTGGTGCGTCGTCGTTGACGGTCCAGTTGCCCTCACGGTCATAGAACAGTCCCCAGAACTTCTTCAGGAAGCGGTGGCAGCCGTCGATGCCGTTGGTGTCCCATGGCTTTGACTGCTCCACAGGACCGAGGAACATCTCATAGAGACGCAGCGTGTCGGCACCATACTTCTCTACTATCATGTCAGGGTTAACGACGTTGAACATAGACTTTGACATCTTCTCAACAGCCCATCCGCAGATATAAGACCCTCCCTGGCCCTCCCTGGTCACTTCGTTAGGGAGGGAAATGCTGCCGTCGTCAAGTATGAACTTAGCGTTCTTGTATTCAGGACGCCAGTTGCGGAAAGCCTCTATGTCGAGAATATCGTTATGAACGATGTTCACATCAACGTGGATAGGCTGGCACCCTGGGTATTTATCAAGCAGGTTATAACTGATGAATGTGGGTGCAGTTCCCTCCCCTGCAGGGGAGTTGGAGGGGTCTCTGTAAACGAAGTTAGAGCGTCCCTGTATCATACCCTGGTTGATGAGCTTCTGGAACGGCTCGTCCTTGCATGATACGCCGAGGTCATAGAGGAACTTACACCAGAAGCGTGAGTAGATGAGGTGACCTGTAGCGTGCTCAGAACCACCTACGTAGAGGTCAACGTTCTGCCAGTACTGGTCCACCTTCTCATCAACGAGAGCCTTGGTGTTCTTTGGGTCCATATAGCGCAGGTAGTATGCTGAAGAACCAGCGAAGCCCGGCATGGTATATAGCTCGAGAGGGAAGACGCTCTTGTTGTCTATCTTTGAGTTCTCTACAATCTTCTTGTTAGCCTCGTCCCATGCCCATACGGTAGCGTTGCCAAGTGGTGGCTCACCTGTCTCGGTAGGCAGGAACTTGTCAACCTGTGGCAGCTCTATAGGCAGGCACTCCTCAGGTATCATCTGAGGTATGCCGTTCTTATGATATACAGGGAACGGCTCGCCCCAGTAACGCTGACGAGAGAAGATAGCGTCGCGCAGACGGTAGTTTACCTTCACACGACCGATGTTGTGCTTCTCCACGAACACCTTGGTGGCCTTGATAGCCTCCTTCACGGTCAGTCCGTTGAGAGACAGCGACTCGCCGTCATACTCCACGCTCTTCTTGCCTGGTGCAGGAGAGTTGCTTACGATGCCCTCCTTGGCGTCGTATGACTCCTCAGAGACGTCGGCATCCTCTATGAGAGGTATGATAGGCAGGTTGAAGTGCTTAGCGAAGGCATAGTCGCGGCTGTCATGCGCAGGAACTGCCATGATGGCGCCAGTGCCGTAGCCTGCGAGCACATATTCTGAAATCCATATAGGGTTTTTCTCGCCTGTGAATGGGTTGATGGCGTATGAGCCTGAGAACACGCCCGTAACCTTATGGTCTATCTGGCGCTCACGCTCGGTGCGGCCTGCCACATACTTAACGTATTTCTCTACCTCGTCCTTCTGCTCAGGAGTGGTGAGTTCCTTGACAAGGTCGCTCTCAGGAGCCAGTACCATGAACGTAACGCCAAACATGGTATCGGCACGAGTGGTGAAGATGGTGAACTCCTTGTCAGAGTCAGCAACCTTAAACTGCACCTCGGTACCCTCAGAACGTCCTATCCAGTTCTTCTGAGTCTCCTTGATAGAGTCGCTCCAGTTGATGGTCTCCAGTCCGTCAAGCAGACGCTGTGCGTAAGCGCTGACACGCAGGCACCACTGGCGCATCTTCTTCTGCTCTACAGGGAAGCCGCCGCGCACGCTGACACCATCAACAACCTCATCGTTGGCAAGCACAGTGCCCAGTCCGGCACACCAGTTTACCATGGTCTCGCCCATGAAGGCAAGGCGGTAGTTCATGAGGATGTCAGACTTCTTCTTCTCATCCCATGAGTTCCACTCCTCGGCAGTGAAGGTGATATTCTCAGAGCATGCCACGTCAAGACCAGGGTTGCCCTCAGTCTCAAAGTGCTTTATGAGTGTCTCGATAGGCAGGGCCTTCTTCTCCTTATTGCAGTAGAAGGAGTTATACATCTTCTGGAACGCCCATTGTGTCCACTTGTAATAAACAGGGTCGCAGGTGCGCACCTCACGGCTCCAGTCGAATGAGAAACCAATCTTGTCGAGCTGCTCACGATAGCGGTTGATGTTATCGTTGGTAGTCTTCTCAGGGTGCTGACCTGTTTGTATGGCATACTGCTCTGCAGGCAGTCCGTAGGCATCGTAGCCCATAGGGTTGAGCACGTTGAAGCCCTGCAGGCGCTTGTAGCGAGCGTAGATATCGCTTGCTATATAGCCCAAGGGGTGACCGACGTGCAGTCCGGCTCCTGATGGATAAGGGAACATGTTAAGCACATAGAACTTCTTACGGTTCTCATCCTCTGTAACTTTGTAGGTCTGCTGCTCTTGCCAGTAGCTGAACCAACGTTTCTCAATGTCTCTGAAGTTGTATTCCATTATTTATAGTATTATTAGTCTTTTTCTTTTTTATAGTTTCTATAGTTTTTATAGTAACTATATTTTCTATAGGTACTATAGTCACTATAGGTACTATTTTTTATAGCTTCCCTCCTACCAGTTTCTTTATCTCACTGAGTTTGTTGAGAGCCTCGAGAGGCGTTAGGTTATTGATGTCGGCGTTGAGAATCTCATCGCGTATCTGTTCAAGCACAGGGTCGTCGAGCTGGAAGAACGACAGCTGTGCTCCCCCACCCTGCTCTGTTATGTTATTGAGAGCATCGCGCGTCTCCTTCTTGCCTGCCGCACCTACCTGCGAAGCCTCCTTCTCAAGGGCCTTGAGTACCTCGTTGGCACGGTTTACTATTGCTGGTGGCAGTCCTGCAAGCTGTGCTACATGGATACCGAAGCTATGCTCAGAGCCACCCTCTACGAGCTTGCGCAGGAAGATAACCTTGCCGTTGATTTCCTTCACCGACACGTTGTAGTTCTTGATGCGTGGGTAATGGTTCTGCATCTCGTTGAGTTCATGATAGTGAGTGGCAAAGAGAGTGCGCGCATTTGAGCCTTTATGCTCATGCAGATACTCTACTATAGCCCATGCTATCGATATGCCGTCGTAGGTGGATGTGCCGCGGCCCAGTTCGTCGAAGAGCACCAGTGAGCGGTCAGACACGTTGTTGAGTATGTTTGCCGCCTCGGTCATCTCCACCATGAATGTTGACTCGCCTGTTGAGAGACTGTCGCTGGCTCCCACACGGGTGAAAATCTTATCTACAAGACCGATATGTGCTGCGTCGGCAGGAACATAGCAGCCTATCTGTGCCAACAGTACTATGAGTGCCGTCTGGCGCAGCAATGCCGACTTACCCGCCATGTTAGGACCGGTGATGATTATTATCTGCTGGTTGTCGTTGTTGAGATATACGTCGTTAGGCACATACTGTTCGCCTATCGGCATGTTGGCCTCTATGACTGGGTGACGTCCCTGTTTGATGTCTATGACGTTGCTGTCGTCTATCACAGGGCGCACATAGTGGTGTGATACAGATGTCTTGGCAAACGACAGAAGGCAGTCGAGCTCGGCAATGAGGTGAGCATTGCGCTGCAACTGCTCTATGAACTGCTGCACGTATGTTATGAGTTCGGCATAGAGCTTAGTCTCGAGTCCGAGAATCTTATCTTCCGCACCCAGTATCTTGTCTTCGTATTCTTTCAGTTCCTGAGTGATGTAGCGCTCAGCCTGTGCCAGTGTCTGTTTGCGAATCCAGTCAGACGGCACGTTGTCCTTATAGGTGTTGCGCACCTCAAGGTAGTAGCCGAAGACGTTGTTGTAGCCTATCTTCAGCGATGCAATGCCGGTGTTGTTGATTTCGCGCTCCTGAATCTTAAGCAGGTAGTCCTTACCAGAGAAAGCTATCTGCCTGAGTTCGTCAAGCTGTGGGTTCACGCCACTGTTGATTACGTTGCCCTTGCCGATCATTGCCGGTGGGTCAGGCACGAGCCATGTGTCTATATGCTCACGCAGTTCGTCGAGGGTATCAAGTTTCTCCCCTACCCTTTTCAGCACTTCGGTGTCAGACTGCATGCATATCACCTTGATAGGCTTTATGGCTGTCAGTGCTGACTTCAGCTGTACTATCTCACGCGGAGTAACCCTGCCTACGGCTACCTTTGACACTATGCGCTCCATGTCGCCTATGCGATGCAGCTCGTCTTCTATGACATCGCGTGAGTCGGGCTGGCGGAAGAAATAGTCAACCACGTCAAGACGCTCGTTGATACGGTTCTGTTCGCGCAGTGGGAATACGAGCCATCGTCTCAGCATACGTGCTCCCATTGGCGATATAGTGTTGTCGATGACGTCGATGAGCGCCGTGCCGCCTTCATGCAGCGGAGCGTTAAGCTCAAGGTTGCGTATGGTGAAGCTGTCGAGCCTTACGTATCGCTCTGCGTCGATGCGTTGCAGTCGTGTTATGTGACTTATCTGCGTATGCTGCGTCTGCTCGAGATATTGCAGTATGGCACCTGCCGCCACGAGACCTTCCTTAAGCATTTCCACGCCGAAGCCTTTCATGTTCTTCACCTTGAAGTGATGGTGCAGCTTCTGTGTGGCTGTCTGCTCAGAGAATACCCAGTCGTCCATCTCGTAGGTGCAGAGGTTGGTGCCAAACATCTGCATGAACTGCTGTTTGTTGTTGCGTTCTATCAGTATCTCCTTAGGCTGGAAGTTGGCGAGCATCTTGTCTATATACTCATGGTTGCCTTGGTCAACGAGGTATTCTCCGGTGGAGATGTCGAGCAGTGAGAAACCGAACGCTCCTTTGCCGAAATGAACGGCAGCGAGGAAGTTGTTCTCTTTATAGTTAAGTACGTCGTCGCGTATTGCCACGCCAGGCGTCACGAGTTCTGTGATGCCTCTTTTTACGAGTTTCTTTGTCAGCTTAGGGTCTTCCAGCTGGTCGCATATAGCAACGCGCTTTCCTGCCCTTATGAGTTTTGGCAAATAGGTGTCGAGAGCATGATGAGGAAAGCCAGCCATGGCATCGCCCTTCGATGCGCCGTTGTTACGCTTTGTCAGGGTGATGCCCAGTATTCGTGATGCCTCTATGGCGTCGTCGCAATATGTCTCGTAGAAGTCGCCGCAGCGGAAGAGCAGCAGCGCCTCTGGATGCTTCGCCTTGAGGTCGAAAAACTGTTTCATCATCGGCGTAAGCTCGCCGTCTTTCTTTGCCATTGTTTTGTTTTTTGGTTATTATTTTTTTTCTAGTTTTACTAGTCTTACTAGTGTTACTAGTTTCCCTAGTTTATTTCCTTTTCCTTTTTTATCCCTTTCCAAGTAAAGTATGCTCCGAGGATGATGAATGGCACAGAGAGAATCTGTCCCATGTCAAAGATCATGCCTTCCTCGAAAGCTTCCTGCACCTCCTTGGTGTATTCTATGAAGAAGCGGAAGGTGAAGATAAGCAGTATGTCAAGTCCGAAGAAGAAGCCTGTGCCTACGCGCTCCGGGTTCTTTCTCCAGTAATACCACAATACGAAGAAGAAGCAGAAGTATGCTATCGCTTCGTAGAGTTGTCCAGGGTGACGTGGCAGCATGTCTATCTTCTCGAAGATGAACGCCCATGGCACGTCGGTAGGACGACCTATTATCTCTGAGTTCATCAGGTTACCCAGTCGGATGAAGCATGCTGTGATAGGCACTGAGATGCTTATGGTGTCGAGCACCTGTATGACGGGCATCTTCATGTTGCGGCAGTAGAGCAGCAATGCCAGTATGATACCTATGGTGCCGCCGTGGCTTGCCAGTCCCTCATAGCCTGTGAAGTGCCATGAGCCATCCAGTCCATAGCGTATTGGCAGCAGCATCTCTATGATGTGTGTGCCTGACGACAGGAAGTATTCCGGTTCATAGAACAGGCAGTGACCGAGTCTTGCTCCAACTATAATGCCTATGAAGCAGTATAGGAACAGCGGTTCAAATTTCTCTTCTGCTATATTCTGTTTCTTATACAGGTATTTCACTGTAAGGTAAGACAGCAGCAGTCCCACCAGCCAGCATGTGCTGTACCAGCGTATGGCAACCGGTCCGAGGGAGAATATCACCAGGTCTGGGTTCCAATGAATGAATAACAACCCCCCTCCTGCTCCCCCGAGGGGGAGTGTATTTGTTAATGTTTGTATCATAGAAAGAAAGTCTGTATGTATGATAGAAAGTGTAATATTTCCCTCCCCACGGGGAGGGTTAGGGAGGGGGTTTTAGACATTAAACCTGAAGTGCATGATGTCGCCGTCTTGTACCACGTATTCCTTACCTTCGATGGCAAGCTTTCCTGCCTCGCGTATGGCGGCCTCAGACTTATACTCCATGTAGTCGTCGTACTTTATTACCTCGGCGCGGATGAAACCCTTTTCAAAGTCGGTGTGGATGACGCCGGCACACTGAGGAGCCTTCCATCCCTTCTTGAAGGTCCATGCCTTCACCTCCATCTCACCTGCGGTGATGAAGGTCTGCAGGTTCAAAAGTGCGTAGGCCTTCTTGATAAGACGGTTCACGCCACTCTCTTCCAATCCCAGTTCCTCAAGGAACAACTGCTTGTCTTCGTATGATTCGAAACCGGCGATGTCTTCCTCTGTCTTAGCAGCCACCACCATTGATTCGGCGCCCTCCTCTTTTGCGATGGCGTCGATTTTTTTTGTCCATTCGTTACCGTCCTTGGCACTTGACTCATCCACGTTGCAGACGTACAGCACCGGTTTTGACGTCAGCAGGAAGAGGTTCTTGGCAGCCTGCTGCTCTTCCTTTGAGTCAAACTCCACTGTGCGGGCGTTCTTACCTTGCTCCAGACACTCCTTGTAGGCTGTCAGTACGGCGAGCTCCACCTTGGCGTCCTTGTTGCCTGTAGAAGCCACCTTCTGCGTCTTGGCATAGCGGCTCTCTATGGTCTCGAGGTCCTTCAGCTGCAGCTCGGTGTCTATTATCTCCTTGTCGCGTATAGGGTCGATGGTGCCGTCCACGTGTGTGATGTTCTCATCCTCGAAGCAGCGCAACACGTGTATGATGGCGTCGGTCTCGCGGATGTTACCCAGGAACTTGTTTCCCAGTCCCTCACCCTTTGAGGCACCCTTGACGAGTCCGGCGATGTCAACTATCTCGCACGTAGCAGGCACTATTCTGCCTGGATGTACTATCTCAGCGAGCTTAGTCAGTCGCTCGTCAGGCACTGTTATCACGCCCACGTTAGGTTCAATTGTACAGAAAGGAAAGTTTGCTGCCTGTGCCTTTGCGCTTGACAGGCAGTTAAATAAAGTGGACTTGCCTACGTTTGGCAGTCCCACGATACCACATTTTAAAGCCATATTCTTGTTTTATTATCTTTATTCTCGAAAAACTCCAATTCTTCAATTCTTCACTCCTTCCCTTCTCTATTAAACTGCAAAGTTACTGAAATTTAGCGAGACAGCCAAATAATAAACATAAATTTCACAAACTTGTGAAACACAAACTTGTGAAATTTATGATTTGTTAAGAGCGATGCGGGGGTTTACTACCCTTGTGTCGCTTTTTTTTTTTACCTTATCGGCTCATAGTGTCTCAGTCCCGTTGAGGTTTCCTTTGCGGCGGTGGCCATTGGTATCATGGTTTCCGTCTGCGGCAGTGCCGTTGACAGCTGTGCGCCGAAGTTGCTGGTGTAGCTGTAGTTGTACTTTGTGCCGTTGATGGTCTCGTAGGCTATGGTGCCGTCGCTGTTGAGACCATAGTCGAATGTCATATAGGATGAACCGCTTCTTGTGCTGCCATCATCGTCATACTGTACGTTCCATTGATAGTCAATGCGTGATGGCAGTTCTGTCATGCCTTTTCCAAAAAGATTTGCCATTGCTTTGAATATTTCAGTATCCATATTGATATTCCCATCGAAGAACAGTATAGTGGTAAAGCTCAGAGTCGGTTGGGCATAGGTGTTTTTGACGGGTGTAGTAGGATATGAATATGTATTTATCTCTGTTTGCGTGCCATTACTGCCATACCAAACTTTTATATTAGTGCCTTTCATCGTTGATATGGATTTTACAACGCGTCCACCTTGCCATTCTATCTTTATTACGTAATCCCATTTTTCTTCTGTTTTTAGTTTTTTTTGAGTTCTTTTTATCTCCACCAATCTGTCGTTGCTGTAGGTATATGTGTATTCATTTTCACTTTCTGTATCTTTTCGCTGCATTTTTGTTATATATCCCTGTTTGTTGTAGGTGTAGTAGTATGTAGAGGTGAAGCCGTCTACAAAAACGGCTACATCCTTGCTGCCGTTTATTGTAATCTCACATTCATTGTTGTTGAGATATGCCTTCTGTGGCACTCCGTCGGCACCGTATGTACACTGCAGCAGGTTGCCGAAGCCTGCCAGGGCCTTGCCTGTGGTGCCTATCTTGCTTGATGCTGGTGAATAGTTGCTGCCGCCATCACCGCCGCCATCGTCTCCTGAACATGCGGTAATCATTGCGCCACCCAATGCTATCGTGGCGAAGAGTTGGATAAAGGTTGTCTTTTTCATGATTCAATATTGGTTTTTATGGTTATTGATGTTCATGCTGCAAATTTAAGGAAAAGTTATCATACCTCCAAATATTTCCCTCTAAAAAGTAATAATCTCCATCTCTCTACCGTGCCACTCTGCCTACGAGGTGCCTTACTATCAGGGCGTGGAGCAGGGTGAAGACGGCGGCGAGGATGAGGGCGGGCAGCCATGCGCTGAGGATGCCAATGGGGGTGAAGGTGGGCACTATGCTGTGCAACAGGCCTGAGAAAAGGGGATAGAACATGGTGCTGAGCAGGGCGCCGGCGAGCCATGTGACGAGGTCGAAGGTGGCGGCGAGCAACTGGTAGGTTAGTGAGATTTGCTGCTTGGTGTAGCCCAGGAGCGAGAGGTTCTCTATCTTCTGGCGGTTTTTCTCCACCACTATCATGATGCTGGTGACGAGCAGGAGGAACGACAGCAGGCTTACTATGAGGCCTATGACGATGATGGCGGTGCAGATGCCGTAGAGAAGGGTCTGCATGCGCAGCTGGTCGGCGGCGTTGCCTTCTATCTCGTAGCCGTCGTGGTGCAGTTGGCTTATGAGCTGTGGCGACAGTTTCTTGCTGTCGGTGCATACTATCATGCGCGAGGGCATCTGTGGCTCGGCGTTGTATGACAGTCGTGCGTTGGCTTCTTTCAGGAAGGCGTCGGGCACCAGTATGGTGTTCAGTCTTTGCGTGTAAGCCACTATGCGTGCACGGTAGCGCAGTTGCTGGTTGCCTCGTCCTGAGAAGATGAAGTTGAGCGGTATCTGTGATATCAGCGAACCGTCAACCTGCGGCATGCCTGTTGAGGTGGCGTAGCCGTAGTTGTAGAGGTTGATGTATGTCTGGGGCACTATGACGGGTATGTCGCTGTCGGTGAGCTGTGCTTCCCAGCGGCATCCGTCGGGCAGGTCGACGAACCTGTCTGGCACGCTCTCGAGGAACATCTGCGTCTGCATGGCGCGGCTACCTATCTGCAGCATGCCATATACGCTGAACTGTGCCGAGGTGAAGCCTCCCACGCCTGTCACGCCCTGTATGTGCTCCAGGTCTTTTATCTCGTTATCGGTAAAACCCGCCTGTCCGCCTGCCGCCGTTATCACGGTGGTGAGCGAACTGACGGGTTTTGTTATTACCACATAGTTTGTCCCTATGAAACTGTCCTTCATGCTGTAGAGCGTGCGTATGTCACGCCACGCCTGCAGTCCGGCTATGACAATCATAGCGCCGAGCACACCTGCCACTGTGTAGCACGTCATGAGCCACCAGTTGGTGTTTCTGCTTAGAAGGCGGAAGAGGAGGGACATTTTTTCAATTCACAATTATTTAATGCATAATTCACAATGCACAATGCACAATTGGCTCCGCATGGTAATTGTGCATTGTGCATTATGCATTGTGCATTATTTCTGCATCATCTTAACGATTGTTGCGAGGGCGTTGCCGGGCTTGTTGAACTTGATGGTGTATTCGCCCTTGTTGCCTTCACCGGTGGCAGAGATTGACTCAAGGTCTGCCAGTGCTGTGGCCTGCTGTCCTGCCATGCCCTTCACCTGTGGGTTGCCCAGTATCTTCTGTATGTCGATGAAGAAACCTCCGTCCTTCACTGCACCGGCGTTGTCATTGTCCTTGAACGTCTTGGCAGGAGCCGTGACAGGGGTCATCACGATGGCTTTCTTGTCATAGCTGAGGGTGTAGTCCATGCCGGCAACGGCCTGCAGCTTCAGGTTGTAGGTGTTGTCGTCTTTCTTCTCAACCATGCTCTCACCCATAGGTGCGGCGGCCTTGCTGATGGCTTCCCAAACCTTCTGGTCCTTGCAGGCGAGCACGAATGAAATCTGAGGCATCTGCTGCGTGCCGTTAGGTGCAACGGAAAGGAGTATGTCGCCCTCGATGGCCTTGAGCATCTGGTCGAGAGAGATGCCCATAGACTGCAGTTGCTTGTCTATCTGCTCTGTCTCAGCCTTTGGCAGGAGTTCCTTTATCTTTTCCATGTTCTTCACGCCGCACTGCAATACTGCGTATGCGTCGGCAGGAGCCAGCTTCAGGTAGTCGCCAGAAGGCTTGTTCTGGATGGCTTTTGAGAGACCCAGCATTACTTCGTTGCCGAATGCCTCTGCCTTGATTACGGCTTCCTTCTCCTCAAAGTTCACGTTGGCGATGAGGTAGAGACCCTTCACCAGTTCGCTGGCAGCAGCCAGTTCAGGCTTGCGCGACATCTTCTGTGCCGTGCCCATCAGCGAAGCATAGTCTATGTAGGCATCGATGTCGTTGCTTCCCTCGAGCATCTTGGCATATTTGTCCTGCGAGAGTATGCTCTTGTCCTCGTCCTGCTTGAGCAGTGTGGCAGCGTCGGTTCTCTCCACTGTTATCACGCAGAGGTCGCTGTTGTAGGCTACCTGCATGCCCTGGTCCTCAACCAAGGTCTGGTCTTCGCCCTCGGTGATCTTCATTGTCTTGCAGTCGTCCTTAGTAGATTTGAACAGCTCCGTCACCTTGTCCTTGTTGTCCACTCCGAGTGAGATCACGAACTGGCTCTTGTCGGGGTCGGTCACGGCGATGAATACAGGCTTCTGCAGTGCGAAACCAGACTCCTGCGGGTCTTCCATGACGGCCTTCACCTTCTTCTGCAAGGTTTCAGACATACCCTGCAGGCTCTTCTGCAGCTCTGCCTGCAACTCCTTGTTGTCTTTCAGCGCAGCCTTTTCGCTCAGGCTTTTCACGTTGGCCTTGAACACTACTGGTGCGTCAGCCGGAATGGCCTTGGCGATGTCGTTGCCGTTGCCGCACGATGCTGTAAGCATTACGATGGCCAGGAGCGCCATCATCGATGTGATTACTTTCTTCATAATCGTTAATGTTTTTGGGTTAGAGAATATGGTTTAACTGTTGTTGTGTGCAATATGTATGCTTTTACCATGCAATATGATAGCTTTCACAGGGTAATCTGTATGCTTTTACCGTGTAATACGTATGCTTTTACCGTTAATCCCGTCAATACTTTTTTTCGTTAATCCCATTAATGATATTAACGGATTTTTATTAACGATATTAACGACAAGGATATCACGGCATTTCATCAGAATTTATAGCGCAGGCCGCCGAGCACGGTGCCCTGCTCGCCCACTCCCGCTTCAACGAAGCCGCGCAGGTAAGAGCCGCCAGCCTCAATTCCGATGAGCGTCGTGTGCCAGTTTATGTGTACCATGTAGTCGTGCTTCGAAGGGTCTTTTGTGGTGTCATGGCTTGTTGCCGTTTCCTCGCGCAGCGTGGCACCGAAGGCAGCCTTGGAATACATGCCGAAGTGTTTCTTGCGCAGCCAGTCGAACTTCACCGCCGGCATGAGCGTAAAGTAGTTGCGTGTAATGTCGCCCACCTGCTTGTAACCGTCTATCTCGCTGTCATACCTCACTATGTCCTGCGTGTTGCTGCCATATACGAATGTGCCGCCCACTCCGAGCCATTTCTTTGCGTGGTAGAAGTATTCCACTGACAGCGGTCCGAAGATGCGCTCGTTCTCATATTTTGCGCCTACGATGTTGTTGACGATGGTTTCAAACACGTCGAGCCACTGCGACGTTGACATTGCGCCATAGCTCAGTGCCACCTCATGCTGTGCGTCGTCATATCCCTCCTGTGCGTTCATGGTGGTGAATCCCAGGAGTGCCGCTATGGTAAGGGTAAGTATTCTTTTCATGCTGTTTGTCTTGACTATGAATTACATCAGCGCCTTCACTATCTGCTGCACCTGGTCGGTCTTGGTCATGGTGTAGAAGTGCAGCACCGGGAAACCAGCCTTCTGCAGCTTCTCGCCCATCTGTATGGCCCACTCCACGCCTACCTGCTTCACCTCGTCGTTGTATTTGCAGCGGCTTACGCGGTCCACCAACTCCTGCGGCAGATCCACGGCGAAGGTCTGCGGCAGCACCGTCAGCTGTGTCTTCGTGGCGAAAGGCTTCAGTCCGGGCAGTATCGGCACGTTGATGCCTATCTCGGCGCACTTGTCGCGGAAGGCTATTATCTTGTCTGCATCATAGCATATCTGCGTGGCTATGTACTCGGCACCGGCATCCACCTTCTGCTTCAGGTAGCCAAGGTCGGTGAGCGAGTTTGGCGACTCCACGTGCTTCTCTGGATAGCCTGCCACGCCGATGCAGAAGTCAGTCTTGTGGCTGGTGTTCGGCTCACCGTCAATGTAGCGTCCGTTGTTCATGTCGATAATCTGGCGCACCAGTTCGTCGGCATGCTTGTGGCCTTCTGGGTGAGGTGTGAAGCGGTGCGAGCCAGGCATGGCGTCGCCCCTGAGCGCGAGGATGTTCTGCAGTCCGAGGAAATCCATGTCGATGAGAGTGTCCTCGATGTCATACTTCGACTGTCCGCCGCATATGAGGTGAGGCACCACTTCCACGTTGTATTTTTTCTTTATGGCAGCCGACACTCCCACCGTGCCCGGACGGCGGCGCATCACGTGTTTCTCGATGAGTCCGTCGGGTCGCTCGGTGTATTTCACCTCCTCGCGGTGGCAGGTCACGTTGATGAATGCCGGGTTGTGTGCCAGCAGTGTTATTATGGCGTCGTTGATTTTCTCCAGTCCGTCGCCCTTGAGTGGCGGCAGCAGTTCGAAGGAGAAGCGTTTTTCCCCTTTCTCCTCCGCTTGTTTTATTATGTCGATTACTTTCATTGGGTTATTTTTTCTTTTAACATGTAATGCCCATGAATGTCCATGTAATTATCATAAATAATTTATGTTTCATTCGTGGTTAATTCGTGGTGATTATATGTTTATAAAATGCAAAGTTAATTATTTTTCCTGAAATCACCAAGTCACACGTTGAAATATTTCTCGGGGGTGTTGGCAAATATCAGTCCGCAGATGCTCTCGCCGGGGTTTATCATGTAGGTGTCGGTGAACGACAGGCCCATGCTCTCCCCTACCCCGAGGATGTCAAACACCTGCTGCTTTAGCTTGTGGTCGGGGCATGCTCCGTAGCCGAATGCCATGCGTATGTTGCTCTTGCCCCAGTGCAGGGTGTCACGGAGGTCTGTGGAGAGTTTCTCTGCCATCGCCTCCGTGAGGCGGTCGGCAAGTAGTTTGGCAAGTATGGCATGGTATTCGTCGCCGTCCTTGCGGAACTGCTCCTGCAACTCTGCCAGTCCTACGCCGGCACTGACCACGAAGGGACAGACGTAGTCAACCCCCTCCTTTGGTTCCTCCCCAAGGGGAAGGGTAATGTTACCATTTGTGGAGTCGGGGCTATCAGATGAGTGGTTGGTTGTATTTTCGGCGGAAGAGCGTAACTCCTCCCCTCCCCTTGGGGAGGGATTAAGGGAGGGGGTCGATTGGGTCAAGTAATCCGCCAGACACTTCGTCTCCTCTTCATCCTTCAGCGAGCGGCGCATGGGCAGGTGATATTCCTTGCCGTCGTCAGCCTTGATCACTATGTCGTCGCCCTCTGACCATGCAGGCAGTATCTGTGCCTTCATCTGCAGGCGCAAGAGGCGCAGGCGTATTATCTTGTCGAGCAACTGCTGTGCATCGTGCCACAGCTTGCGTGCCTCGCTGCCCTTCTCAGGGTCTTCGAGCAGGTCGGGGAACTTACCCTTCAGTCCCCATGCCGAGAAGAAGAACTGCCAGTTGATGAGCGGCACCAGCGGGTCGCAGCATAGGCATGTGCCCTTGGGGTGCAGCAGCGAGTGGTTGTCGGTGTGCAGCAGTCGGCGTGCCTCTGGTGACGGCACTGCCACCTCCTCGGGCTTCTTCACATGGCGGCGCTTCTGTGCCTCCTCAAGAGAGATAAACTGCTTGTCAGACTCGCCACGCAGGTAGTTCTCGCGTATGATGCGCTGCTGCGCCTTCAGTTCGGCTATGTATTCCTCGCGGTCATCAGCCAGCAATCGGCGTATGATGGCGGGGTTGTCGGCAGCCGAGTGTGAGTGTATCACCACGCCGTTGGGGTATTCAGGCGCCATCTTCACCGCCGTATGGAGCGTAGAGGTAGTGGCGCCGCCCACGATGACAGGCGTTGACATGCCGCGGTGCTGCAGTTCCTTGCATACGCGAATCATCTCGTCGAGCGATGGCGTGATAAGTCCCGACAGTCCTATTACGGCGGCATTCTCCTTCTGTGCCGTAGTCACAATGGTGTCACATTCCACCATCACGCCGAGGTCCTTCACGTCGTATCCGTTGCACTGTGTCACCACTGCCACGATGTTCTTGCCAATGTCGTGCACGTCGCCCTTCACGGTAGCCATGATGATGAGGGGATGAGCCTCTCCCCCCGCCCTCCCCGTTAGGGAGGGAGCTCCATCCGGTAATGTAGAAATGTCATTAGCTTGTGATTGCGTAGCGGCTCCCTCCCTAACGGGGAGGGCGGGGGGAGAGGCTACTTTCATATACGGCTCCAGCACCGCCACGGCCTTCTTCATCACGCGAGCCGACTTCACCACCTGGGGCAGGAACATCTTGCCGTCGCCGAAGAGTTGCCCCACCTTGTCCATGGCGGGCATCAGGTAGTTGTCTATCACGCCCAGCGGCGTGCCTTCCTGCTGATAGGCCTCTTCGGTGTCCTGATCTATGTAGTCGGTCATGCCCTTCAGCATGGCATATTCTATGCGTTTGTTCAGAGGTTCCGTGCGCCAGTCGGCAGTCTCTTTCTTATTTGTGGCTCCCCCACCCTGCGCCTTCTTCGCATCCTCCTCAGCCTTCACGCGCTCAGCATATTCTATGAGGCGCTCCGAAGGAGTGAGGTCGTCAGAATCTCCGTCATTCTTCGTATTCAGCACCACCGGCTCCACCACTTCCAGCATATCCTTGGGAATATCCTCATAGCGCATGTTCATGGCGGGGTTCACGATGCTCATGTCAAGCCCCTCGCGCATTCCGTAGTGCAGGAATACGGAGTGCATGGCCTGGCGTATCTTGTTGTTTCCGCGAAAGGAAAACGACAGGTTGCTGATGCCGCCCGACATGTGTACCTCTGGCATCTCCTCGTGTATTGTTTTGCAAGCAGCAATAAAAGCGCGGCCGTAGTCGTCGTGCTCAGGCATGCCCGTGGCCACCGACAGCACGTTAGGGTCGAAGATGATGTCCTCCGTCGGGAAACCGATGCCTTTGAGCAGCGAGTATGCGCGGCGTGCCACGGTCACTTTGCGTTCGTAGGTGTCTGCCTGACCGTCCTCGTCAAACAGCATCACCACCGTGGCGGCACCCATGGAGTGTATGTAGCGTGCCTTGGCAAGGAACTTCTCTTCGCCTTCCTTCAGACTGATGGAGTTGACTATCGACTTGCCCTGCACGCACTGCAGGCCAGCCTTGAGTATCTCCCATTTGGAGGAGTCTATCATCACCGGCACGCGGGCTATCTCAGGCTCCGATGCAATGAGGTTAAGGAACGTCTGCATGGCATCCACGCCCTCAATCAGTCCGTCGTCCATACAGATGTCTATCACCTGCGCACCGTTGTCCACCTGCTGTCTGGCCACGCTCAGCGCAGCGTCATAGTCCTTCGCCTGTATCAGTTTCTTGAACTTCGCCGAGCCAGCCACGTTGGTGCGTTCGCCAATGTTGATGAAAACATCTTTGGTTGAACCCACCTCCAGCATCTCCAGTCCGCTGAGCCGCATGGGCCGAGTCTCTAAAGTCCCTAAGGTCCCTAAAGCCCTTGGCACTACCCCACCCTCTTTTATCAGTTGGCTTACAGCGTGTATATGTGCCGGCGACGTACCGCAGCAGCCGCCGTATATGTTCACCAGTCCTTCCTTGAATACCTCTTTTGCCACCTCGGCAAAGGTCTCCGGCGTCTCATCGTAGCCGCCCATCACGTTAGGCAGTCCGGCATTAGGATGCACGCTGACAGGACATGGCGCAATCTCGCTGAGTCGGCGCAGCCACGGCAACAGTTGCTTGGCACCGAAGCCGCAGTTGAGGCCTATAGACAGTAGGTTGGCATGACAGAGTGAGGTGCAGTAGGCCTCCACCGTCTGACCGCTGAGCGTGCGACCAGAAGCATCACTGAGCGTACCGCTGCACATGATGGGAATGTCGCGTCCTGTTTCCTCGCTGAGGTCGGTGATAGCCTTCAGCGCCACCTTGGCGTTGAGCGTGTCGAAGATAGTCTCCACGAGCAGCACGTCGGCGCCACCGTCAATGAGTCCGCGGGCCTGCTCATGATAAGTGTCGTAGAGCTGCTGGAAGGTAATGTCGCGCTGAGCAGGATTGTTCACGTCGCCGCTCATCGACAGCGTCTTGTTCGTCGGACCCATGGAGCCGGCGATGATTAACCCCTTCCCCTGCCCCCTCCCGAGGGAGGGGCTTAATATGGTGTCGTTGGTATCTCTTGAAGTGTTATCTGTTGTTCCACACTGTTGCTTTGCAGAAGGCATATTCTCCCTTCCCCTTGGGGAGGGGTTAGGGGTAGGGGTTGTCTCTATAGCCCTGCGCGCACACTCCGCCGCTGCCTTGCTTATTTCATACACAAGGTCCTGCAGGTCATAGTCGCTGAGCGAGAAGCAGTTGCTGTTAAACGAGTTCGTCTCTATGATGTCTGCGCCGGCCTCAATGTAAGCCCTGTGCATACCGATTATGGCCTCCGGCTTGGTGAGGCACAGCACGTCGTTGCATCCCTTCAGCGGCACCGGATGATTGCGGAACCGTTCCCCCCGAAAGTCCTCCTCCGTAAGGTTCAGTCCCTGCAGATATGTACCAGTGGCGCCGTCGAGAATCAATACGCGCTCGCGCATTATGTCAAGTATTTCCTGTCGTGTCATTTCTTCTGTTCAGAGTGTTTGTATTTGTGTATGTGCATGTTTCATGCAGCATCTTTCGGGTGCAAAGTTACACTTTTCTGTACGATTGTGCAAATTTTCTATCTTTTTTTGCTTGTCACAGGCAAAAAACAAACAGCCGCAAGACTTTCTTAGGTCCTGCGGCTTTTATTATGTGTCCGTTTAATACATCAAGTGCTGCTTGCTCTTGTTCTTCCATCCGGCATCGCTCTTGTATTTAGAGAAGTAGATTACCAGATGTGCGTCGCTTTTGTACTTGGTGAAGTAGATTTTCTTCTTCGCGTCGCTCTTGTATTTGCAGAAATACCACAGGCCCTCGTTGCCGCGTGCGTCACTCTTATAGTCGCATTTGTAAACCACGAGGTCTGCGTCGCTCTTATAGTCAGATACATACACTTTCACGTCGGCATCGCTGGTGTATTCGCATGAGTACACGGCCTGTGCCTTTATGGCTGTTACAGCCATCACCATGAGCATGGAAATAAAAAGTCTTTTCATGATTTCAAGTATTTTTATGGGTGATATCTTTTTCTGTGGCAAAGTTAATGATTTTTATTTCATTATGCAAATATTTCTCAATAAATTATGAATTATGCATTATGAATTATGCATTGTGAATTATGCATTACTCAACCCTCACCAGCGTGCTGCCCAGTCGGCCTACCTGCACTGCATACACGCCGCTTTTCAGTGGATAGAAGGCATTGCCGTCGGTTACGGTGAATTGTCCTACGAGCCGTCCTGCAGTGTCATAGATGCGGCAGGGTAGGGCAGTGGTGCTATTGCCGTTCAGTGTTACCGTTACGCCGCCGCTGACGGGTCGTGCCACGGCTTCTGTCAGGTGTTCTATCTGCAGTCCCTCTATGTGGTCTATGCCCAGAATGTAGAGCAATCCCTTGTAAGCGTCAATTTCGCCGTATCCGTATTCGTTGTTGGGGTATTCCATGCTTGCCACGGGATGGCGTGATGTGTGGGCGAATACGTCGAGAATCTCCTCCTGCGTCAGCGTTGGCTTAGCCTCAAGCCACAGTGCTATGATGCCTGCCACGGCAGGTGTGGACATCGAGGTACCGTCGGCGCGTATCCATCCGTATTTTTTGTCATTGTATGTGCTTTCGCGCACTACTGACATGCCGCCTTTGTTTTCGCGATATACGCTGTTGTAGGCGGCTGCTACCCTATAGCCCGGGGCTGTTATGTCAGGCTTTGTAAAGCCGTGCAGTGTGGGTCCCATGCTTGACAAGGCATTGCGCAGTCCTTTCTGTCCCCAATATGACGTATAACCCACACCGATGACGCTCGGCAGTGCACCGGGACTGCCGCAGTTGCCAGCCATCTGTGCGCCCGTGAGGGTAGGGGAGTAGTTGGTTCCGCTGATGAGTTCGCCATACTGGCAGAATACTTCAGCTTCTGAGTCTTCGCCTATTACCTCTACGCTGAATTTCTTTCCTGAGAAAGAATTGTTCTTGGGGTAGAGGAAGATGTCGTAACCCACGCGTTCGGAATCAAATCCGTCATTGCCTGAATATATATATACTGACAGACTGTCGAGGATTTTTATTTCGGAATATTTGGTCATATCATTCCATTTCAGTCCGCTCCTGCTGGTTCTTTTTGTGTTTCCTGGCTTGAAGTCAAGGCTAAACTCTCTTGTCTGTCCGTAATTATCCGAGTTTGTGTAGTTGGTTATGCGCAGTGTCAGTGTTTTCTTTGTGCTGATGTTTGTTATAAATAACTTTTCTGTTGTTGACACTATTCCGCCCACGGTGTCAGTATCCTCTGTCTTGGGCAGATAGCAGTGTTTCTTTCCGTTGTTGCCTATTGATGATACTATGATGTGTCCGGGTTTGCTTGTAAGTTCGCTTAAATAATCGTTCATCAATTTGTCCTCATCGGTCATGTCCTGTATACCCGAAATACTGTAGTTTATCACGCATGGTTTGCCTATGGTGTCGGCATACTCGAAGATGCGTTGGAAGGCTAGTGTATTGACTGTCGAGGATTTCGAGGTTGTTATGTTTTCTGGTAGATATGAACCGTTGCTTCCTACTATGCATCCTACGGAGTATATGTCTGCATTGTATGCCATTCCTCGGTATGGCGTGTCATATCCTGATCCGGCGGCGATGGCTGTAGTATGTGTGCCGTGCCACTCCGTCTTGCTGTCGGTTGTAGCACCTTTTGCTATTATGTCGTCGGTGTTGGTAAACAGCTTTCCTAACGGGAATTTTGCCTTGTCGTTATATGTCTGACTGTCAGAGAAATCGAGCATATCCCATGCACGCACTATGCGCAGGTGGTCATCTGTTGCAGAGCGGAATGTAGGGTGACTGTAGTCTATGCCGATGTCAACCACTCCGACCAGTGTCCCGCTGCCGTCATAGGCTTGCGGTATGGGTGAGGACCCCTCCCACAGTGGACGGATGTTTATGCATGATGCCACGCTGTCAAGGTCTGCATGATAGTTGTTTTCGCTTGTCTCTATGCGTTCCACGCGCTCGTCTTCTGAGAGGCTGGCGAGCATGCTTATGGGTATCTTTACTATATGTATATCTCTCTGATGTGCTATGCAGTAGTCGCTGACGGCTTCTTCTGGTGCTTTTACGAATGTCACGAGCTCTTTTTGTGCAGCAGATAGGGTGGGGGAGACGCCCTTTGCCTGTGCCTCAGCCTCGGCCTCCTGGCTTTGTATCACCAGTTGCCTCACATAGCGTGACATCTTACTGTAATCCTGTGCGTTAGCAAAGATTGCAGTCATCATCATTATCAGTAATAATACCTTCTTCATATTAATTATAGTTTTTCTTATTTTTGTGTTAGTTAGCAATCGGTGTAGTTCATTTTAATATGTTGTCAGGCTCCCACAGATTCCGTAGATTCCACAGATTATTTAATTCGTATAATTCGCGAAATTCGTAGTCAAGATTAATCGGTGTAATCCGTTATCAGGCTCCCACAGATTCCACAGATTATTTAATTCGTTTAGTTCGCAAAATTCGTAGTCAAAATAAATCGGTGTAATCCGTTGTCAGGCTCCCACAGATTCCGCAGATTTCACAGATTATTTAATTCGTATAATTCGCGAAATTCGTAGTCAAGATTAATCGGTGTAATCCGTTGTCAGGCTCCCACAGATTTCGCAGATTTCACAGATTATTTAATTCGTATAATTCGCGAAATTCGTAGTCAAATTTATTCGCATCCGTTGTCGCCGCAAAATCTTAATTCTTAACTCTTAACTCTTAACTCCTCAGTGTGCTTCCAGCCAGTTCCTGCCCCATCCGCAGTCGGCGGTCAGTGGCACTGCCAGTTGTGCGGCACCCTGCATCTCCTCCATCACGATGCGTTCCACACGCTCCCTCTCCTCGGGGCAAACCGAGAAGTTAAGTTCGTCATGCACCTGCAACAGCAGTTTGGCTTTAAGTCCCTCGTTTTTAAGTCTTTGCCATACCCTTACCATGGCTATCTTCATGATGTCGGCTGCCGTGCCCTGTATGGGAGCATTCACCGCGTTGCGCTCGGCAAAGGCACGCACCGTACCGTTGCGAGAGTTGATGTCGGGCAGGTAACGTCGTCTGCCGAACAGCGTCTCTGCATAGCCCTTTTCCCTGGCCGTTTCCTTGCATCGCTCTATGAAGTCCATCACCTTAGGGAACGACTCGAAGTATCCGTCTATCAGTGCCTTAGCCTCCTTGCGCTCTATGCCCAAACCCTGTGCCAGACCGAAGGCTGAGATGCCGTATATGATGCCGAAGTTGGCGCTTTTGGCTTTGCTGCGCTCGTCTTTCGTCACCTCGTCGATGGTCTTGTGGTTTATCTTTGCCGACGTTGCCGCATGGATGTCCTGGCCGCTTTTGAAGGCTTCTATCATGTGTTCGTCGCCACTCATCGAGGCCATGATGCGCAGTTCCACCTGACTGTAGTCGGCACTGAAAAACTCCTCGCCTTCGTCAGCTATGAAGCAGCGGCGTATCTCTTTTCCGTCCTCCGTGCGCACGGGGATGTTCTGCAGGTTCGGGTCGCTTGACGACAGTCTGCCCGTTGCCGTCACGCACTGGTTGAAGGTGGTGTGGATGTGTCCCGTCTGTGGGTTTATTAGTCGCGGCAGCGCCTCTACGTATGTACCCAGAAGTTTCTTCAAACCTCTATGGTCCAGTATCTTACCCACGATAGGGTTCGACGTGCGAAGCGAGTTGAGTACTTCTTCGTTGGTCACGTATTGTCCTGTCTTCGTCTTCTTCGGCTTGTCCATTATCTGCATCTTACCGAAGAGTATGTCGCCCACTTGTCGCGGCGATGCGATGTTAAACTGCTCGCCTGCCAGTTCGTATATTTCCCGCTCTAAGGTCAGCATCCTGCCTTCCAGTTCGTGCTGCACCTCACCCAGTGCCTTCACGTCAAGACGGACGCCGTTCATCTCCATGTCGGCAAGCACAGGCACCAGCGGCATCTCCACTTCAGTGAACAGCCGTGTCATGCCCGACTCCTCCAATTTCTTTTCCAGGTGTTCTTTTTCTTTCAGTATCACTGCGGCATGTGCAGGGTGATATTCCTGCTCCATGTATTGTTTGTTGTGATGCAAGTCGGGGTTGATGAGGTAGTGGGCTATCATCGTGTCCCAAATCGGAAACTCAATGTCGATGTCGTGGTTTTTCAGTATCTCGATGGCGAATTTCGCGTTTTGCACAATTTTCGTGTTTTGTGCATTCTCGAAAACTTTCTTCACCTCATTGAGTGTTTTTGTTTCTTCCTCTCCGTTTTTGGTGATGTCAATTTCGAAAACCTCGTTTTCTTGGCAAGAAAATGAAATTTTCTCTATTTTTGCCTTGAAAAAGTCTTTTGACGTGGTTTTTACGCTAAAACTGAATTTTTTTGCTTGCGTCATTTGTTCACAAATTTTCAGCACATCTTCCTCAGTTTCAGCGTTTTCAATGTTTATGCCATCGTATTTAACTTGCGATTCCTGCGCGTAGAAGTCATCACCTTCCCCTTCGGTCGGCTCTGCGTCAAAGAGCGAGAGTTGAGCATTAACACTTTTTTGCGTTTCTCCGCTTTTCTTTGCATTTGCCCTTCCACTGCCGTTGGCGCTCTTTTTTCCTTCGTTGGCTGTTGAGTATGTGGCAGTATCACTGCCACCCCCCCCAAGAATTTTCTGAGCAAAGGTCTTAAATTCCAGTTCACGGAAAATTTCCGTCAACCTTTCCTTGTCTGCCTCCTGAATCGCCATCTCCTCCAGAGTGGTCTCCATCGGCACATCGGTTCGGATGGTCGCCAGTTGTTTCGACAGTCTGATGTCATCAACGGCACCCTCCACTTTCTCTCTCATCTTTCCTTTTATCTCCGACGTCCTGTTAAGCAGTTCTTCTATCGAACCAAACTCGTTGATCAGCTTCGCTGCCGTTTTCTCTCCCACGCCGGGACATCCCGCATAGTTGTCTGACGAGTCGCCCATCAGTCCCAGCAGGTCGATCACCTGACTCGTTGATTCGATGCCATATTTCTCGCACACCTCCTTCGGACCCATGTCGTCGTATCCGCCGCCGTGCCGAGGCTTATACATGTGGATGTTCTCTGTCACCAGCTGTGCATAGTCCTTGTCGGGAGTCAGCATATACACCTTCATCCCCTCGCGTTCGCCCATGCCAGCCACGGTTCCGATAACGTCATCCGCCTCAAAGCCATCCACCTGCAGCACCGGAATCTTGTATGCCTCCAGTATATTTTTTATAATAGGTATAGACAGTCTGATATCCTCTGGTGTCTCTTCGCGCTGCGCCTTATAGTCGGGAAACATCTCATGACGGAACGTCTTGCCGTGATCAAACGCCACAGCCAGGTGAGAGGGTAGGGCACCGATAGTCGGTTGCACCTTCGTCATCACCTCGTTCAGTGCATTACAGAATCCCATCACCGCACTCGTATTCAGTCCCTTAGAGTTTATCCTCGGTGCCCTGATCAGAGCGTAGTAACTCCTATATATCAGTGCATAAGCATCAATCAGAATCAGTATCTTCTTATTTTCCATTATCAATTATTTTTTCTTAGGCTCTCAACTCTTAATTCTTAATTCTTAATTCTTAATTTTCTTCCCAAATAGCAAAATTACAAATAAATTTTCAAATAATCACTAACTTATACCCAAAAACCCAATTTTTTTTTGTAATTTTGTATTCTCAAAGATAGAAACCCAGCATTGACAGACTATCTTTCCATAATAAGACAGCCGATTGAGCAGGAACTGCAGCAGTTTATCTCTCTCTTCAACAGCTCTCTCACACACGCTGACGGAACCCTTGAGCAAGCCCTCAACTATATCCGACAGCGTGCAGGAAAGCGTATGCGTCCAATGCTTATCCTCTTGACTGCCAAAGCATTAGGCTCTATCACTGAAACTACGCATCGTGCTGCCGTAGCACTTGAGCTGCTTCATACGGCATCTCTCGTTCATGATGACATCGTCGACGAGGCCAGCGAGCGCCGCGGTCAGCGTTCAGTCAATGCAGTCTATGACAATAAGGTGGCAGTACTTGTAGGCGACTATATCCTTTCCACAGCCTTGCTCAGTGTCAGCAAGTCAGGTCGTCTTGATATAGTAGATTATCTCTCTGCTCTTGGCCAGACTCTCTCCAACGGTGAGATACTCCAGCTTACCAGTAACGGCTCAGAGCAAATCAGCGAGCAGGCATACTATGATGTCATCAAACAGAAGACGGCCGCCCTTTTCGAAGCCTGCTGCACTATGGGTGCCCTGTCTGTAGGTGCTTCAGAAGAAGACGTAAAGGCAGCCGCCCACTTTGGTCAGACCCTGGGCATCATTTTCCAGATTCGTGACGACATCTTCGATTATTTCCCTTCGCCGCAGATAGGTAAGCCCACAGGCAACGACATGCTTGAAGGCAAGCTCACCCTCCCTGCCATCCATTGTGTCCTTGAATCCCATGATCCAGAGATCATGACTCTCGCTCAGCGAGTGAAGAGTCATGAGGCAACAGCTGCAGATATCCAGTCGCTCGTTGACTACACACTCAGTCACGGTGGCATACAGTATGCCGAACAGCAGATGCACCGCTTACATTCCGAAGCCCTTCAGTACATCAACGAAAGGGTAGGGGACACCGAAGTCAACCAGGCCCTTACCGCCTATCTAGATTTCTGCATTCAGCGCAACAAGTAATTCTTCCCCCCCTTTTTATCTTCTTCCTTGTTCTGTTTGTGGCTATATTATAGTCACCTCCTTTGTCTTTCCCCTTTGTTCAGTCTGTGGTTATATCATAGCCACCCCTTTTGTCTTCTCCCTTTGTTCAGTCTGTGGCTATATTATAGCCACCCCCACAAAAAAAGCAACCAGATTACCAAATCCAGTTGCTAATTGTAATACGATAGCTTTTATATAGTAAAAGACCACCTTTTACAGTCTAAAAGCATAGCTTTTACCATATAATATGATAGCTTTTACAGTTCCTTTATCAGCACGTCTGCCAGTCGTGATGTACCCAGTCTGAACAGTTCTTGTGTCAGCCATTCCTCACCCAGCACTTCCTTCACTATAGTATAATAGATAATAGCATCCATGCTCGTTGATATTCCACCCGCAGGTTTCAGTCCCACCTTTCTTCCTTCTTTCTCGTAATACTCCTTTATACACTGACACATCACATATACCGCTTCCGGAGTAGCCGATACTTTCTCCTTGCCGGTACTTGTCTTTATGAAATCAGCACCTGCCTCCATCGCCAGCATCGATGCCTTGCGTATGTTCTCCTCTGTCACAAGACATCCAGTTTCGAGAATTACTTTCAGTTTTACGTCCTCACCACATACGGCTTTCATCTCCTTTATCTCGTCCGTCACACCTTCGTAGTCACCGCACAGAAATTTTCCCACTGGCATCACCATGTCTATCTCCGTTGCTCCGTCCTTAATTGCCAAAGCAGTTTCTATTGTCTTTACCTCGAGGAATGTCTGCGAAGAAGGAAAACTTCCACTCACACATGCAATGCCCACACCCTCCACATCAAGACATTCGTTCACTATCTCTGCAAAGCAAGGATACACACAAATCGTCGCAGGGTGGGGCAGGTCTGGCTGTTCGTTATCCCATCGGTTCACGTTCTCAACGAAAGCCATCACCGACTGCTCACTGTCCGTACACTTCAGGGTAGTATACTCAATACTACCAAACAAAAACCTCTTTACGTCCGCTGTATCATTCTCCACAGCCTTCGCAATAATCTCTTTTAATTCCATGTCTAATATTCTTAATTGTTAATTTTATATAATCAATCTATCAAGTCTGACCTCACCCTCCAATCTGTCCAGTATGTTGTTGTACCACAACAACCTCATGCGGATGCTTTGTTTAGTTATTAATGTTTCACGTGAAACAACCTTTATAAGAAAACCTGTTAAGATAAATGTTCCACGTGGAACATTGAGAAAGCAAATCCTTTATTCTTTGCCGCTAGCGGCAAAGAATTTGACGAGAATTTCTGCTTTGCTTTTACCGACAGCGGCGGCGATGTCTTCAAAGCCGCCGCTTGCGGCGGCGTCGCGCAGTTTTTTCACAGTCTTATATTTTTTAAGCAGTATCTCTTTTGTCTTTTCTCCGATGCCGGGGACGTTGTCCAGTTCAGAATGTAGTGCGTTCTTTGAACGTTTGTCGCGGTGGAAAGAAATGGCATAGCGATGCACTTCGTCTTGCATGGCGGTTAAAGCACGAAACAGTTCGCTCTCAGGTTTTAATTGTATCGTTATAATCTCTGCCTTAGTCTTTTTGTTGTCTTTCAGTCCGCGTGGTCTGTTGTCATTGTTTTTGCTATCTTTTAATTCGTGAAATTCGTTGTTGTTGTCTTCGTCAGCTTCCAATCTGTGTGATCCGTGGTCACCATCGTTGCTGTCTTTTAATTCGTGAAATTCGTATAATTCGTTGTTCTTTTCATTGCTAGTTTCTGGTCCATTCAGTCCGTTGTTGCCTTCGTTGTCATTGTCGTTATGTTTCAAGAATAGTAGCTCCTGTGTACGGTGTTTGTCATTCTTCGCCAGTCCGGCGATGGGGATGTCAAGTCCGAGTTGTCCATGTACCACGTCATGCACGCAGTGCATCTGACCGATACCGCCGTCGCAGATTATGAGGTCGGGTAGGGTGTCGGTTGCTGTATCCCCTTTCTCGTTTGTGGCGATAGTATCGCCACCACTGTCCACGGCAGAATACTCCCTGTAACGCCTGAATACTACCTCCTGCATAGAAGCATAGTCGTCAGGACCAACCACCGTCTTAATATTATACTTTCGGTAGTCCTGCTTGCTCTTCTTCATACCTTTATATACCACCATTCCTGCCACGGCATTTGTGCCAGAGATGTTACTGTTGTCAAACAGTTCTATACGGTATGGCAGTTTCTTCAGTCCGAGCTTTTCCTGTAATTCCTTCATCAGTCGCGTCTGCTTCTGCTCTGGATTTAACTTCTCCGACTGTTTCAGTCTGTCAATGCGGTATTGCTTACAGTTCATCATTGATAGCTCCAGCAGATGGTGCTTGTCTCCACGCTGCGGAACGAAGAACTGTGCATCCTGCATCTGCCAGTCCATCTCAAACGGAACTATTATTTCTTTCGCTTTGCTGCCAAATCGCTCCCTTATTTCAATGATGGCAGATAGTAGTAGGTCTTCGTCCGTCTCGTCAAGTTTTCGTTTATATTCGTATGTGAACGACTGGTTTATTGTACCGTTTGTCACATGCATATAGTTGATGAAAGCATTTGTCTTTGCATCGTCATCGTCAATGCAAAACACATCCACGTCTGTAATGGTATGACTCACCACTTCGCTCTTTGCGCAGAACTGGTCTATTAAGATGTACTGTTTCTTTAATTCCTCAGCCTCCTCAAACTTCATTTCCTCCGCTTTCTTCATCATCTCACTGTAAACATGCTGGCTGAGAATGCGAGTATTTCCTTTCAGTATTTCGCGTGCCTTTGCAATGTTCTCCTGGTAGTTCTCCCACGACTGGCGGTTGCAGCATGGTGCACCACAGTTCTTGATATGGTATTCCAGACAAGGCTGATATTTGCCGCTTTTTACATTCTCTTTTGTCAGAGGATAGCGACAAGTACGCGGTTTATATAATTTCTTTATAAGGTCCAGAATGGTATACATCGAACCCAGGTGAGAGTAGGGACCATAGTATGTTCCGTATTTCTTGTTTATGGTACGAGTCTTGAAAATCCTCGGAAACTGTTCTCCGGTGATGCAGATGGAAGGATATGTCTTGCCATCCTTCAGTAGCACGTTATATCGCGGATTATACTTCTTTATCAGTGCATTTTCCAGCAGCAGCGCATCCTCTTCAGTGTTCACCACTGTGTAAGAAATATCCCATATCTTCGAAACAAGCACCTTTGTCTTAAATCTATCCACCTCTTTATGGAAATACGATGAAACGCGTGCTTTCAGATTCTTTGCCTTTCCTACGTATATAATCACCCCGTCCTTATCGTAGTATTGATAAGAACCAGGTTTCTCAGGCATGCTCAGTACTATCTGTTTCAGCCTCTCCAGTCGTTGTATGTTTTCTTCCTTCGTCATATTCTCTTAATGTTTCCTCCCACAGTTTATAAATTTTCCTCCCACAGGTCTCTCAGATACCACAGTTTATAAATTATTTAATTTGTATAATTCGCATAATTCGTAGTTTAAGATTAATCTGTGTGATCAGTGTAATTCGTCTTAATCCGTTGTTGGTCTCCCACAGATCCCGCAGATGTCTCAGATTGTATAATTTGTATAATTCGCATAATTCGTAGTTAAAGTTAATCGGCGTAATCCGCTTAATCCGTTGTTAGTCTCCCACAGATGCCGCAGATGTTTCAGATTATTTAATTCGTATAATTCGCATAATTCGTAGTTTAAGATTAATATGTGTGATCAGTGTAATTCGTCTTAATCCGTTGTTGGTGTCCCACAGATCCCACAGATTACTCAGATTGTATAAATTGTATAATTCGCATAATTCGTAGTTAAAGTTAATCTGTGTAATTTGTCTTAATCCGTTGTTAGTCTCCCACAGATGCCGCAGATTACTCAGATTGTATAATTTGTATAATTCGCATAATTCGTAGTCAAAGACTTTGTCCGTGTATATCTGTGTAGTCTGTGGTAGAAACAGTAATCGTCATAATCATTGTTTCACGTGAAACCGCCCCTCAGTCCGCGTAAATACTCGATTTCTTCGTTTTGTTTTTGTATTTATTGTTTGCGTCACTCATACAGTTCCATCATTGTTGTCCACTCGTTGAATCCGTCAAATTTTCTTTTGGTAATAAATGTATGTTTTCTTTAATTTCTTTCGGACTCACCGCTTTTTGGAAACGAATTATCGCATTATTTTTGTTATTTTTCTAATTATATCATAATGTTCAAAAAGAAGCATTATGTATAGTCGTTACTATATCCAGGATGTTGTTACTATATCCCCGACTTCTTTCTTTAGATTTGAACTATTAGGAAACGAATTACCATGATTATCAGTAATTATCTTTGTCATGTTATCTTCCTTTCCACTGCAAAATTACGAATTTTTCATTTCACTGCAAAAAGAAACCGTATGTTTTTTCTCACCATTTCCTTTGCAGTTTTAAAATAAATTCGTAAATTTGCATTAGAAGTGAATGCTCTTGGTGGTTAGTATGTAAAAGAATGTTGAAATATAGCTGTGAATGTCGTCTACTGATGAATACAATAACCAAATTTACAACAAATGAAAAATAGAACCTTTTACTTGGATAATGTATGTTGTATTTTGATTTTGCACATGATTTACACGTGCCATATTTCTGCTTCTTGTGGTGGACTTAAAATTCCTCTGATAAGTACTACGCTATCTTTCTTCATGTCTTGGTTCTTTTTTAAAGGAGGCATGATGCATAAGATTTCAACAAACAAAGATTTGGCGTATAGCTCATTTTGCAGGATGATTTTGAGTAGTAGGTATTCAATAGCTCAAATTGCAGGATGACTTTTTCTGCCGTTTTCTTGGCTTTTTGGACTAAAGTTAGTACCTTTGCTACCGCAGTCT